>Ga0154593_1100_pt2 | contig 1428 bp, 1 predicted proteins | sample RifGroF2_FD_116022 | JGI IMG/M metagenome (GOLD analysis project Ga0154593, IMG submission 116022) | Deltaproteobacteria bacterium GWF2_42_12 | reverse complement strand
CTTGAGGGCAAGGTCCACTATCCTATGGATATTCAGATAACCCTCTACAGGACCAGGTCCGACAAGATAAGACTCGTCAGCCTTTTTCACATAAAGAGATGTTGCATCAGCCTCTGAATATATGGCCACTGTTGAGATGCCGAGCTCCTTGCAAGCCCTTATAACCCTTGTGGCTATCTCGCCTCTATTTGCTACCAGTACTTTTTTAAACATACATACTCTATTTCTAATATCCCTTTTACCCAATTTTAAGCCTATAGATTTTTATATATATTTCATGTAAAATCAAGATAATTTCTAAGAGCTTGTTGAAAAACTCAACAATCTCTGATTACACAGATAAAAGATTAGATTACACGGATTAAAACTCCTTGGAATTTCTGTAAATATCTGTGTAATCATTTTTGCTAACCTGTGTAATCAAGGCTGTTGATGGCTTTTTCAACAGCCTGCTAATCCCTACCCTCGTCTCTCAAAAAAAATTATGCACAACAAAACCCTTATATCCGTTGCCGTAGAACTTCCGCTCAAGAGGACATTTACCTATAAAGTTCCTGAAACCCTGCTCGAACAAGTTGCTGTGGGTAAACGTGTGCTTGTGCCATTTGGAAAGAGGGTCATAACCGGATTTTGTGTAGGGTTTATAGAAAAAACAGAGGTAAAGAGCCTCAAAGATGTCCTTGATATTCTTGATGATGAGCCTATATTTGATGAGAAGAGATTAAAATTTTTCCAGTGGCTTTCTTCTTACTATTTTGCGCCGCTCGGAGAAGCGCTAAGCCTTGCCTGTCCAAGCTGGACAAATATTAAAAGCCAGAGGTATTTCTTTCCAACAGAAGAACTCTTCGATTATCAAGAAAAATTGAGCCCCCTCAGCCAGGCCCTTTTTGAGTTGATTCTGGCAAAAAAAGGCATTTCCCTTGCCCATCTTTTAAAGACATTTAAAGGCAAATCCATATACAATGCAATCAATAGATTAAAGCAGGAAAAACTTATTCGGGAAGAGGTTAAAATCAAAGGGAAAATCGGCGAACGAACAGAAACCTTTGCATCACTTGCCTCTGAATGTAACTATGAAACTTTCAAGAGAAAGGCGCCTATTCAGGCAAAAATTATCGCATATCTTTCTGAAAAAGGAGAAACCTCTCTTAAGTCTCTTCGAAACGAACTCGGCGCTATAGATTCAGCCCTCAAAAAATTGCAGCAAAGAGGGCTCATTGCGCTCATTCAAAGAAAAGCCCCAAGGAACCCTCTGGAAGATATCTTACCGCAAAAACTCTCACACAAACTGACCTATGAGCAGGAAAAGGCTTTGAGTGCGATTTCTCATGGCCTGAAAAGTAATGCCTTTTCCCCCTTTCTCCTCTATGGCGTCACTGGCAGTGGAAAAACCCTGGTGTATCTGAAGGCAATAGAAGAGGCTGTAGA
>Ga0154593_1077_pt3 | contig 1839 bp, 1 predicted proteins | sample RifGroF2_FD_116022 | JGI IMG/M metagenome (GOLD analysis project Ga0154593, IMG submission 116022) | Deltaproteobacteria bacterium GWF2_42_12 | reverse complement strand
ACTATTCTCTTCCAACCAGGGAGCTTATTGCTGACATGATTGAATCAGTTGCAATGGCGCATGCCTTGGATGGATTGGTGCTTCTTACAAACTGCGACAAGATAACACCTGGTATGCTCATGGCCGCAGCGCGGCTTGATGTCCCTTCGATAATTGTTACAGCAGGGCCGATGCATACAGGGATGTATAAAATGAAACGCCGTTCATTTGTCAGGGACACATATGAGGCAATCGGAAGATTTAAAAATAAAGAGATAACCGAACAGGAGCTTTCAGACCTTGAATTCTGCGCATGCCCAGGCGGAGGCTCATGCCAGGGTATGTATACTGCCAATACCATGGCGTGTGTTACAGAATCCCTTGGCATGTCATTGATTGGATGCGCCACAGCCCTTGAAGGCTCTGCTGATAAGAAACGAATTGCATTTGACTCAGGTGTGCGTATTGTTGAGATGGCTAAAGAAGATTTGACTCCAAGAAAAATCATGACAATGGACGCATTTGAGAATGCTATACGGATTGACATGGCCCTCGGCGGTTCAACGAATACTGTGCTCCATATACCGGCAATTGCGCATGAGGCAGGGATTGAGCTGTCACTTGAGCTGTTTGACAGCATAAGCAGGGAGACGCCAAATATCGTTAAACTTGAGCCTGCTGGAGACCATTTCATGGAAGACCTGGAATATGCAGGCGGGATTCCTGCTGTTATGAACAGGCTGAAAGGTCTTTTAAAAGATAATATAACTGTTTCTAAGAAAAGGATAAAGGAGATTGCTGAAAAGGGAAAGGTGAATGACAGCGATGTGATAAAAACCGTTGAGAATGCTTATTTTAAAGAAGGCGGCATAGCTGTTTTAAAAGGAAACCTTGCGCCTAATGGATGCGTTATAAAACAGACTGCTGTAAGTAAAAAGATGAGGCATTTTACAGGCAAGGCAAGGTGTTTTGACTCAGAAGAGTCTGCAATGCAGGCAATACTCGGCGGAAAGATAAAGGCAGGAGATATTATTGTTGTGAGATATGAAGGACCTAAGGGCGGGCCAGGCATGAGAGAGATGCTTGCGCCGACTGCAACGATAACAGGGATGGGTATGGCTGACAAGGTTGCCCTTATAACAGACGGCAGATTTTCAGGTGGCACAAGAGGCCCTTGCATAGGCCATATATCTCCTGAGGCAATGGAAGGCGGGCCTATAGCGTTTGTTCAGGATGGTGATGAGATAGAGATTGACATACCTAAAAGAAAAATAGAGTTAAGAGTAGAAAGTAAAGAGTTAGATAAAAGAAAGGCAGGCTGGAAGCCGCCAGAGCCGAAGATTAAAAAAGGATGGCTTGCCAGATACGCAAAGGTTGTAACATCAGCAAATACAGGGGCGGTAGTTGCATAAGCAAAAATGTCATTGCGAGGAGTGTTAGCGGTTGCGAGGCGAAGCCGAAGCAAACTCAGAGATTCCTCGTTTCGCTCGGAATGATAGGTGAGGGAATATTTTCAGATGAAAAAAACAGGCGCGCAAATATTCATTGAAAGCCTCATAAAAGAAGGGGTAGATACGATATTCGGATTTCCCGGAGGCGCGGTTCTTCCGGTTTATGATGCGCTCTATGGCGTAACAGCGTTAAGGCACATCTTGGTGCGACATGAGCAGGGCGCTGTGCATATGGCTGATGGCTATGCCAGGGCAACAGGCAAGCCCGGCGTTGTTATTGTTACATCAGGCCCTGGCGCAACCAATACTGTTACCGGCATTGCCACTGCATACATGGATTCCATCCCGGTTGTAGTCTTTACCGGGCAGGTTCCGACAGCGCTGATTGGCAATGATGCGTTTCAGGAGG
>Ga0154593_1118_pt1 | contig 2458 bp, 3 predicted proteins | sample RifGroF2_FD_116022 | JGI IMG/M metagenome (GOLD analysis project Ga0154593, IMG submission 116022) | Deltaproteobacteria bacterium GWF2_42_12 | reverse complement strand
AAACACCCTTTCCATCCATTGCTGTTGAATTTATCTGTATACTTGGTTCAGAAAAAACAAGTTGTGAATGCCCAAACAAGAATACAAATATAAAAAAGCCCGTTAATATTCTGATGTTACTAATCATTGGCAACCTCCTTTTGGATCTTTATAAACCCGAATATCGTATATATCACCATACTTTGACAACCACTTAAGGTCTTTATTTGCCAAATCAGAATCATTTACCGTATAATCATTGTCAACCTTTCCTGTTACTACAATCCAATGTTGCGGATTATGTGTATGTGGGTTAATTACACGCACTATGACTGGCATACATTTACCAAGATAGTTATCCATTAAGGATTTTGGTAAAGTTTCTCCTTTGCCAAAATGGGTAGGATCATATTGGTATTGTATTCCATATCCTGTAATTACATTAGGGGCATACCATTTAACGCTCCCTTTTTTATCATATCCAGCTATGTCTTTAATAAATATATCATTCAATTTATCGGGCGTATTTGGAGTTGGGTATTTATATCTCTCCATCACCATTCCCATGCTTGCCAATGCACACCCTTTTTCTGCAATCGTCCATGTCTTATCACCAAGAGCGCAGGTCTTCACTCCTGGCTTTCCTGAAGAAGTAAGATTTTCATAATCTTTGCATATCCCATCATAATCATCGCTATAATCATCCTGATAATACTGCGGCACATCAGGACATTTTGCCGTTGCAGTAAATGTCTGCGGGCTGCCCTCTGTGCATTCACTGCATGTGGCATTGACTGTGTAATCTCCGGGCAGACTGCCTAATCTAAGGGTTGAAGACGCAAGGCCATCAGAACTTGTTGCGCTGTTTGTTGGTGTTACGCTGGCATCATCTGCAGGGGCATATGTAATCTGCGAGTTGATTCCTATATACTTTAAGGGAGAGAAAGATGGCAAAAGTGGCAAGTCTTATTCAAAACTTTATTCTTTATAGATGCTCCATGAGATATTGGGCATCTTCTAAAAGTATCTGTGCTGCTTTATCTGTTATGTGTTTGCCTTTCTGGGCATTGACCTCGTTGATGAATGCATCTATTTGGTTCTTTGCCGTAGTTTTATCACCTTTGCTTATTGATTTTTCTATTGCCTCTGCCTTTTTGTAAAAGCTCATCATTATGCCGTCATTGTCTATCCAGCCTATCTTTCTGGACAGGGCAATGTCCTGCTTGAGGCTGGAGGGTGATGCTACTCTGACTACACTGCCAGCGGGTTTAGTCGGGTCGGAGGTGTAGGTCATCTCAAATTTGCTGGTGAGGTCTTTGTCTATGATGCCGTTAAAAGAAAAACTCGTAAAACCTTCACTCGTGATTCTACGTGAAATTGCAATATCCAAATCATATGTAGTCAAACTGACCCCGATAACTTCTATCGTATAAGTGCCGGGTATAAGGTTAAGCATACCACCGCCATTGAATTTATCACTAATTTCATCTCTTCCACCGACTTCATTACCGACTTCATCAATGTCTTTGAAAGAAAATCCAAAACTCGCAGGGAACTCCTCTATATATTTTTTTGTCGTGATATCATAACCAACTCTCCTGCCTTGCGGGTCCGTGATAATGGTATATACGCCTTCATCATCACCATAAAATTCTATCTGTGCATTTTCGGGTCCTACTTTAAGAGCAAAACAAACACCATCTATTAAACTAAAGGAAAGAAATAAAGCGATAACTATTTTCAATATTCTGTTTTTCATTGGCAACCTCCATTGTTGTATTGATATACTTGAATTGCATATATCTCGTTTTTGTAATCTGAAAGATTTTTTCTGTCTTTATATCCGGGATCATTGATAGCATAGCTGCCGGAACTTCCTGTTACAACAACCCAGTGCCACCTCCAAGCCAATGTTCCGTCTTTCTTTTTATACCAGTTTTTCACTTTAACTATCACAGGCATACACTTACTCAGATAATCATCCATAAGGGAGTTAGATAAAGAAGTATCATCATTTGCGGATTTTTTGTAAAGATCCGTAGTGAATTGTGAATTTATTATCGGCGTCACATCCCATTTAACATCACCACTTGGAAAATATCCGCCTATCGCCTTCAAAAACTCGTTCCATTCCGCTGGCGAAGCCGAATTTCCATACCCGTACCTTGCCATCACCATTGCCATGCTTGACAATGCGCACCCTTTATCCGCAATTGTATATTGCGTATAACCTGAAAGAAGATTGCCATTATCATACTGGCAGGTCGTATTCTGTGTCACTGTTTTTTTCGTAACCGCATCATAATATGTATATTTACACCAATCATCATACGGGTCACTATAATCATCCTGATAATACTGAGGCACATCCGGACACTTTGCCGTTGCGGTAAAGGTCTGGGGGCTGCCTTCTGTGCATTCACTGCATGTGGCATTGACTGTGTAATCTCCGGGCAGACTGCCAAGTTTCAGGGTTGAA
>Ga0154593_1056_pt1 | contig 2459 bp, 2 predicted proteins | sample RifGroF2_FD_116022 | JGI IMG/M metagenome (GOLD analysis project Ga0154593, IMG submission 116022) | Deltaproteobacteria bacterium GWF2_42_12 | reverse complement strand
CGCGACAGGCAGCCGCTTATACTGATTGGGGAGCGGGATGTATTTATCCATTGGCAAAAGCTCACGGGCAGGAAACGGCAGGCTGTCTAAATCCGCTATAGGGCTCCTTACAGGGGTTTTTATTATACTACCGCCGCTTTTAAATATCAGGCCGTTTATATTCTTTAATAAAGGGCTGCCTAAAAGCCTCTGTCTTTCATATACGGTGTCTTTGAATATATTCATCAACTCAAGGCAGGTTGCCTCGCCTTCGCCATACACAAGCAGATCGAAACATTCATCATGCGCCTTAAATATCTCTTCAGCCATTATAGTGGCATGCTGGCCGCCGAGCATGATAAGAATCTCAGGGAAACGCTCCCTTATCACATTAGCCAAGGAGGCTGCCCTGTGAAACATGGATGTCAGAGCTGACAGCCCAACAACCTTTGGTTTATGAGAAGCTATATGCCTGCAAATATCCTCATCGGTCATATCCAGCGCCAAGGCATCAATAAGACCTACATCATAGCCGCTTTTTCTCAGATATGCGGCAATGCCGGCGATCCCCAGAGGCGGCAGATGCCCGCCGCTGCTCCCTATCTTCCTGTTGCCGTATCTCTCTTTGACAGAAAGGGGCGGATATATTAACAGGATGTCCATATTATTACTCCAACAACTATAATTGCAACCTCTGAAAAGTTGTCATTCCCGCATAGCTTAAGCGGGAATCCAGGTTTTTATAGATATGGATGCCCGATAAAAACCTTCGGGCATGACACACGTTTAATTGCTGGTTTAATATATTTTTTAGCCTTTTTTTGCGTAAACAATCATCTGTCCTGTTGGTATTGTTATGCCAGCGCTTAGAATGCCCAATCTTTTAAATATAGCCTCAAGAACCCTTACAACTCTATTTGAATGAGGGAAATAATATCCAAGCCTTTCCAGGATAAAATGCAGTGGTTTTTTAAGCCTTTCGCCAGCAATAAATAGTATCTTAAAACCTTCTTTCTCAAACATCCTCTTAATTGTCTCGTTTGTAAAGTAGTACAGATGTTCTTTTGGCTTATACTGGAATCTTCTGCCGCCTATAAGCCCTCCTGCATCAGGGGTAGAGAGAACAAAAAGGCCATCGTCCTTCAATATCCGGCTTATTTTTCTGATTGCCGCAACGGGGTTTGGAAGGTGTTCTATAGTTCCGAGGCAGGTTATCACGTCAAAGAAATTATTTTCAAAACCAGTGTCAGTTATATCGCCTGCAAAGACATTTAGCCCCTTTTCCCTTGCTTTATTTACGGCATAAAAAGACATCTCTGCGCCGTAAACATCCCACCCCTGCGCCTTCGCTTCTTCCAAAAGAAAACCCACAGCACATCCTACATCCAGAAGCCTTCCCCCTTTTTTAAAGCTCTCTATTGAATCAAGGAGTTTTTTAAAATTTGCAATATGATATCGCCTGTCAGCCTCATAATCCCGATAGCCTATTGAATCATTTTTAGATATCCTATAATAGCCTTCTGAGTATAATTTCTGTAAATACTCTTTTTTAGGCCGCGGGTTAACAAACATCAGGCCGCAGGAGTTGCATTTCACAACCCTTAATCCATCCTTAATAAACAGCAGTTTTTCGTCAGCGCTACCGCAGAGATTGCAATTAACAGCCTCTAAAACCGCATTATCAGCCGCCATATCCGCCAAACAACACCTCTTTTCCGTCCATAATCAGTCTCTTGAGTTCATATAAGCTTCTCACACCCAAAAGCCTTTTGGCTATATATGACGGCCTCCCATAAAACCGCCTCACAGCATAGCTTTTAAGTTCTATTATATCATCCCCTGTAAGCGCCTCATTACCCATGACAGCATATGTGCCTGACTGGTCCATCCGGATATTTCCCTCTGCTATCCACCCGGAATTGATGGCATACTGCCGTATCTGTGTCCCTGCCCGCGGTATAAGGGCGTTAAATGACACAAAATCAGAATCAAGCCTGACAGCAAACTCAATGGTCTGCATAACAGAGTTCTTATCCTCTCCCGGCAACCCAAGAATATATGTTGCCAGAGTCCTTACACCATACTCTCTACACAATCTGAATGTCTCTTCTACCTCTCTTAATGTATATCCCTTGCCCATACTTTTAAGCGATTTTTCGCTGGCTGTCTCAACGCCAAAAAGGATGGTATGGCAGCCCGCGTTCTTCATTGCTTTGAGAAGTTCCTCATTTATTACATCCACCCTTGACCAGCACACCCATCCAAAATTCAATTCCTCTTTTATCATCCTTTCGCACAGCTCTTGCGCCCGAATCCTTTTTATGCCAAATGTCTGGTCATTGAAGTATATCTCTCTGCACCCGAGGTTTTTAAGATAGCGCAGTTCGGATATTACATTTTCAACAGGCCTGCACTTGAATCCCAAGGTTGCAATAATACAAAAAGAACATTTGTAGGGACACCCGTAATCGGTCAAGACA
>Ga0154593_1020_pt1 | contig 3798 bp, 4 predicted proteins | sample RifGroF2_FD_116022 | JGI IMG/M metagenome (GOLD analysis project Ga0154593, IMG submission 116022) | Deltaproteobacteria bacterium GWF2_42_12 | reverse complement strand
CAGGAGTTGCGAAACGCATTTAAATCGCTTGCTGATACTGATGGTAATCCTGTAATAAAAGCGGTTTATGAGACAAGCAAACTCTATCACGGGCCGTTAAAAGAAAAAGGGCCTGACCTTGTATGCGTTGCCAATGACGGATATGATTTGAAAAGCACATTTAAGAAAGATGGGGTTTTTGGCAAAGGGGTTTTTAGAGGCATGCACACGCAGTATGATGCCCATTGTATCTTGCCAAACAGCATAGAGATAGGGCAGCGTCTTCACATAGAGAATATAGCAGGGATTGTATTGGATTATTTTACCAAATGAGCCTCTTGCAAAACTGTTTGTCATCCCCGAATGCCTTAATCGGGGATATGGTTTTTCAAGCATTTATAACCAGATTCCCGCTCAAAAACTCCGCGGGAATGACAGAATTGGGACTTTTGCAAGAGGCTCAAGTAATGAAAGGGGAGTAATTATGGACCATTTGACAATTCTGGAAAACAAAAGTATTTTCATCATCAGGGAGGCCTATGCCAAGTTCAGGAATATTGCAATGCTCTGGTCTGTAGGCAAGGATTCTACAACATTGCTCTGGCTCTGCCGCAAGGCGTTTTTTGGCAAGATTCCATTCCCTGTTATTCACATAGATACAACCTATAAATTTCCTGAGATGTACAGATTCAGGGACGAATATGCAAAGAAGTTAGGGCTGGAGCTCATAATCGGAAGGAATGAGGGACAGGTAGAGGCAGAGATGGGGCCGACTAAAGGGTCTAAGCTTGACTGCTGCAATGAGCTAAAGACAAATGCCCTTAAACAAACAATTGCGAAGCATGGTTTTAAGGCCCTTCTGCTGGGCATCCGAAGAGATGAACATGGCATACGTGCAAAAGAGCGGGTCTTTTCACCGAGGGATGAGAACTTTAAATGGAACTATGAGGACCAGCCTGCGGAGCTGTGGGACCAGTATAAATCAACTACTGAGGATGATAATCACTTCAGGATTCACCCAATACTGCATATGACAGAGCTGGATATCTGGAGTTACATAAAAAGAGAAAACATTCCTATAACAGGGCTTTACTTGAGCAGGGAAGGTAAACGTTATCGCTCTATCGGATGCGTGCCGTGCTGTAGTCCTATAGAATCCACTGCTTCAAATATTGACGAGATTATAGAGGAACTTAAAGCCACAAAAACCTCTGAGCGCGCAGGCAGGGCGCAGGATAAGGAAGATGCATATACTATGCAAAAGCTCCGCTCGCTTGGGTACATGTAGGGAAGTGGAAGATGAAAATACAGAGAAATCCTAAAAAACATCTTTAGCCAATGGAGTGGCAATTACACAGAAGATTTTTCATCCCTTATCATCTCTTATTTTTCTTGACATGATGGTGGTCAATATACAGGATAGTTTTCGTGTTCTATTTTACAAATAATAACGGAGGTGGGAAGATGAAGATAAAAACAAGGAATTATTTATGGATTACCATTTTCTGTTTTATATTGGCAGGCTTCGTAGAAACAGGCTATGTCACGGCGCAGGATAAACCACCATCCCCACCGCCCATTAATAAACAAATCATTAAATCTACAGGGGGTTCAGGCATAGATAAACCGCCCACACCCCCTCCGCAGGGTGTAGAGACCGACCAGAGCTTGCCATCAGGCAGCGGTGATATGTTTCCGCCAACCAATCCTCTCGTCACAGAGCAAAACGCAGAAGTTGGAGAGAGCACCGCCGATTCTGTAAATATCCCTTCGTCTCATGGTAGGACAAAGGGAGAAATTCAAAAAGATTCTCCAGCCAATGCGCCAAAACCCACGTATGAGATAAAGCAGAAGGAAGGCGGTTCTCCATCTCATAAGCCCATACCCAAAAAGTCTATTTCAAGATAGCGTCTTTCTCGTGCAAAACTGAATTGCCTTGTGGGAGATTAGGGTATTGAAGAAATAATACTGCTCATTATTTTTATGTTGATATTAACAGCAGATATACGCATATCCATTAGGTTTTAAAGGATTATCATTTTGCAAATAACTTCGACATTATTGGTAATCTGTTATATAGCATTGACTTTCATGGCGCAAATTTCAAGTGCCTATGGGAAAGATGCTGGTGAACAATTTGATTGTGGTCGCTCTTTCTGTGGATGTTGGAAAGATGTAGAGATTCAATACCGAACAATAATAGTGTCTCAGGAATTGATTCCTCAACCAAATATCAAGGTCAGTTGTCCAGGAAAAGGCATCCTTGGTATCAGCGACGAATCAGGGAAAGCAGCTTTTACTTTAAAAACAGCCGTATCCCCAGGTTGTGGACTTTTGTGTGGAGAACTTTTATTTGAAAAAGAGAGTTCTACAAGTTATGAAGCATGGGAAATTAGTATTGATTCTTCAGACAAACAGGTCATCCTTGGAAGTCAGTATTTGAAAGAAGGTGGAAGAAAAAATGGTGAGAATGATGGTATGTGGCGAGAATGGTGCCGAAGTAGACAATGGGGCGTAAGCGGCCAATTGAGAGTTTCAGGAAATTACAACAAGGGCTTGAAAAATGGAGAATGGATTGAATGGCACTGTGCAGGAGGGAATAAGAAGTCTCAAGGAAAATATGAATATGATAAGAAAGAAGGGATTTGGCAGGAATGGTATGAGAATGGACAATATAGATCCAAAGGTGAGTGGCGTAATGATGGGATGAGCGGGTACTGGATTTTTTGGCATCCTAATGGACAGAAATCCAGGGAAGGAGAATGGCGTGACAATAAGCCATATGGTACCCAAACCCATTATGACTCGATGACTGGGGAAAAATATTTTACTGATTCAAATGGACACAAAATAACAAATTCAAAGGTAAAGCTTGAGGTTAAAAAGAAACTGCCGGTGCCTCCGCCAATCCTTGTTCCATTACCTATAGGGCAGGAACGGTAAAACGGCTGTTTTATGCAAATTGATTCTGAAAACGCTAAGGAAAATTATTACAAACACAAAAACAGGGGTGTTTATGTTTATAAAACATAAAACAATTTTTTCGTTGTTAGTAGGTAGGTTGGGTTGGGTTTATCAATACTTTGCAATGGATTGTTGGGTTTCGTGTTGCTCAACCCAACCTACAAACTGTACAAGCCAGACGCAAAAAGTATCTGCGATTGAAATGGTAAAAACTGTGAAGATAACATAAGGATGCCTTGAGATGGATAGAGGACACAGCTTTTGTAAATTGTCTATACTTGCCGTACTGGCAATATTTATATTTGGCGGTAGAGATATATCCTTTGCCGCAGTCCCAAATCCTCCAACACTCATCTCTCCTGCCAACGGCTCAAATGCAGGCGAAACAGTAGTCCAGTTTTGATGGACTCAAGTAACTGATGCCACCAACTATTATCTTCAAGTAGCTACGGATGCAGGGTTTACCAGTATTATCTTTGGTCAGTGGATTGGCAATTATATATAAAAAACATATATAAAAAACATTTGACTTGCATTGCCAGATTAGATAATAAGGTTATGACTTATACTGTTAATAGGATTTATTGAATTGTATTACGAGGAGGTAAAAACTATGAAGGCAGAAAAAAGAAATCATTTATGGCTTGCAATAATCTGTTTTATATTGGCAGGCCTGCTTGGAACAGGCTATGCCAAGCAAGGCTGGGCGCAGGACAAACCTCCTACCCCTCCGCCTGTTAACCAACAAGCCATTAAATCCACAGGGGTACCCAGGATGGATAAACCGCTAACACCTCCTCCGCAGGATGTAGAGAGCAGTCAGAGCTTTCCAGCAGACAGCGCTGATATAGCTCC
>Ga0154593_1039_pt1 | contig 5088 bp, 5 predicted proteins | sample RifGroF2_FD_116022 | JGI IMG/M metagenome (GOLD analysis project Ga0154593, IMG submission 116022) | Deltaproteobacteria bacterium GWF2_42_12 | reverse complement strand
ACAGCATCAACAACAACGAACTCATCATTGCATTAGACGCAATGAATGAAACAGTTGTTGAACAAATCATTGCCTCCAAACCGCAAAAGGTTATCACCCTTGACAGTTTGTTCACCGGCAACGACCAGCTTAAAACCAATACAGTCCTGCAAATGCGCGATGCGGGGGTGGATTTTAAGACGATATGAGCGATAAATTAAATTTCCTTAAACTATTTTCAGCCATGAATAAAAAGAAGGTTCGCTATCTCGTTGCCGGCGGCGTGGCTGTCAATCTTTATGGGATTGAACGTGCCACAGGCGATATAGATATCGTTGTCCATCTGGAAAGGCATAATATTAAAAAATTCGTGGAGGTCATGAAGGAGTTAGGCTTCAGACCTAAGGTTCCGGTTAAACTTGAAGAACTTGCCAGTAAGGAGATGAGGGAGGAATGGGTTCGTGAAAAGGGGATGAAGGTTTTCAGCCTTTATGACCCGCAGAATCCTTATTTCCTGTTGGATGTATTTGTTGAGGAGCCATTTGACTTTGATAAGGTCTATGAAGAGCGAAAAAGTATCAAGGCTGGAAATATAAGGATTCCTCTGGTTCCCATAAAACGGCTTATTGAAATGAAGAAGAAGGTGGGCAGACCACAGGATATTGCCGATGTCTATTACCTTAAAAAGATAGAGAAGGAGTGGGGTGATGAATAAAGCGCCGCTTTTATATTACAGGACGACAGAGCAGATAGAAGAGTACCGGAAAAGACCGGTTCTCCAGAAGATTAAGTGGCTTGAGGCACAGATGGAATTCTTCTACTATGCTATGCCTGATAAGGCAAAGAGAATCAGGGAACGTATGCAGACAGAAAAAAGGACGCAATCCTTTAATAGATAGTTTATTCACCGGAAATGACCAGCTTAAAACAAATACCGTCCTGCAAATGCGGGATGCAGGGGTGGATTTTAAGACGATATGAAGGAACAAGAATTACAAGATAAACTGAACGAACTCCGCAGCCTGCCCGCTGAGACAGAGGTGTTTGAATTTAAAGAGGCGAAGAATGGTTTTGACTTTGCCAAAATGGGCAAATATTTTTCGGCGTTGTCCAATGAAGCAAATCTTAAAGGCAGACCATACGCATGGCTGATATTTGGAATCAAAGACAAGGGCAAGACAATAGTCGGCAGCCGGTTTCGCCAAAGCCGCAAAGACCTCGACAGTCTTAAAGGGGAGCTTGCCAAAAAAACCACTAATCGCATCACCTTTGTCGAGATTTATGAACTGCACCTGCCGGAAGGCCGTGTGGTCATGTTTCAAATACCGGCTGCGCCCAAAGGGATACCCATTGCGTTTGATGGGCATTATTACGGGAGGGATGGAGAAGAATTATCACCATTGAATCTGGAGGAGATCGAACGAATCAGGGCACAGGGAGCTACTGAAGATTGGAGCGCAACCATTGTGCATGGCGCAACGGTAGAAGACCTTGACCCTGCGGCAATTGCAAAAGCGCGGGAGAACTGCAAGAACAAGTTTCGTGAGCAGGCAAACGATGTTGACAGGTGGGATGACATCACCTTCCTGAACAAAGCCAAAGTAACCATAAAAGGTAAGATTAGCCGTGCGGCAATAATCCTCTTAGGAAAATCAGAATCCGAGCATTTTATCAGCCCTGCTGAAGCAAAAATACGCTGGGTGCTGAAGGATGCCAAAGGAAATGATAAGGACTATCACATTGAAAGCTGTCCGCTGCTGCTTGCGGTTGACAAGATATATGCAAAAATCCGCAATCTGAAATACCGCTATATCAAAGATGGCACTCTTTTTCCCGATGAAGTTGACCAGTATGAACCCTTTGTAATACGCGAAGCTATAAATAATTGCATTGCTCATCAGGATTATACCAAAGGCGGTCGTATTAATGTGGTTGAAATGGAAGACCAGTTGATATTCACCAACCTCGGCAGTTTTATCCCAGGGTCAGTGGAAAAAGTGGTTAAGGAAGATGCCCCTGAAGAACACTACCGCAACAAGTTTCTGGCAACGGTAATGTTCAATTTGAAGATGGTTGACACGGCAGGCGGGGGTATAAGGAAAATGTTCAACTATCAGAGGAAACGGTTTTTCCCAATGCCTGAATATGATTTAACCGGAGGCAAGGTAAAGGTAACAGTAATTGGCAAGGTTTTGGATTTGGATTTTGCAAGGGTATTGGCTCGAAATCCCAATCTTTCATTAGAGCAAATTATTGAATTGGATAAAGTTCAGAAAAGAAAAAAACTGACAGATGAGGAAATCAAGAATTTAAAAGACTTTGGATTGATAGAGGGGAGAAAACCCAACTATGTCATTTCTGCAAAAATAACTGCCACGCTTTCCAACGAGGAGTTAAAAGCTCATTACATCAAACAGCGGGGGCTTGATGATGAGCACTATAAGAAAATGATTATTGAGTACTTGAAGAAATTTGGGAAATCTCCAAGGAAAAATATTGAGAAATTCCTCTTGGAAAAATTGCCTGATATTTTAAATAATGCCCAGAAGAGAAATAAAATTACCAATTTACTGTCGGCTTTACGAATAGAGGAAAAAATCAAAAATAGCGGTTATTCAGAATGGTCGCTTTCTGAATACGAAAGAATCGGAAAGGAGATAGAGGAAAATCAGGAATAGCAGCTATTCAGAATGCTTGTTTAAAAGAGTTTTAAAAGAGTTTTAAAAGAGTTTTAAAAGAGTTTGCTGGTAAAAGGATGAAAAATCAAATAGATAAGGTCTCTTATAAAAAGGCTGAAATTTTATGAAACTCCACTTTGACAGTAATCAGGAATACCAGATAGAGGCCTCAGAGTGGTTACTGATCAGCCTATAGCGGAGATAGTATGATTTTGACAGACAAATATTGCGGCGATGCTAAAATGGATTCGCTTCTGAAAAAATATGAAGTGGAATTTACACTTCATCAACTGTATGGGCTTCTTTATGGCGCCATTTCTGCTCCTGAGATTGTTCAGCCTTCACGGGTTATATCCATTATTTTTAATGGAAAAGAGCCTGAGTTTGAATCAATGGAGGAAGCAAAGAGTTTTCTCGGGAATGTCATGACCCTCTGGAATGTTGTGGCTGGCTCCACATCAGGAGAGGCGCCGATGGCTTGGCCGGAAATTGTCTTTCAACAGAGCGATTCCGGGCTTAAGGAATATATCCATGCAATTACCTCATTAGCTGAGCAGTTTATTAAGGGGCTTGACCTTGGCTCAACTCAGGAAGAAGATTTTTCAGGAGAGATAAGAGATGCCTTTGAGTCTCTGGCAAGGACGGATTTATTGCTTAAAGAGTATCTTGATTTGCTGGAAAAGGATAAAAGCGCAAATAAAAAGGTCCTTGCCGAATCATTCGAGGTTGTAGGAAAAATAGAAGAAATTATAGTTGACTGTATAGGCAGGATTGCCGTTGGACTTAAAGGTTCACGGATGAGAAAGGCAAGGGAAACAGCAAAGTTTGTTGAATCTGCACATCAGGCAAGAAGCAACAAGGTTGAAAGAAATGCCCCATGCCCATGCAGAAGCGGAAAAAAGTTTAAAAAATGCTGCGGCTTGCTGCACTGATTCGGGGGAGTGCCGGCAAGGGAGCGGCAAAAGGACGCCCCCTTTGAACTAAACAGTGTCATATCAAAATGAAAACGGGGAAGTATTTTTAATGAAACTCCACTTCGACAGCAATCAGGAATACCAGATAGAGGCAATACGAGCAGTTACCGATTTGTTTGAGGGGCAGCCTTTGAGCGGCGGCGACTTTGAATTTTCTTTGACCGCAACCGGCGTGTTGCTATCTGAAAACGGCGTGGGGAATAGACTTACATTGACTGAGGAGCAGGTTTGGGAGAATGTCCAAAGGATTCAGCAGCGAAATGAAATCACCTCACCCCCGGCCCCTCTCCTTGAAAATGAGAGGGGAGAATTCCGCATTCCACATGGGATGAATTTCTCTGTGGAGATGGAGACAGGCACAGGCAAAACCTATGTTTATCTGCGCACCATCTATGAACTGAATAAACTCTACGGCTTTAAAAAGTTTGTGATTGTTGTTCCATCAATTGCCATCCGTGAAGGGGTTTTGAAAAACCTGCAAATCACCTATGAACATTTTCAGAGCCTCTACGATAAAACACAGATCAATTATGATGTGTATGATAGCAAGAAGGTTTCCAATCTAAGAGGTTTTGCCTGCAATAATTCCATTCAGATACTTGTTATAAACATTGATTCCTTTGCCAAAGATGAAAACATAATCAACAAGCCCAATGACAAGCTTACCGGTAAAAAGCCAATTGAATTCCTCAGAGCACAAATCCGATTGTCATTGTGGACGAGCCGCAGAACATGGAGACGGAGGTCCGCAAAAAGGCGATTGCAAACCTCAATCCCCTTTGCACCCTTCGCTATTCCGCCACCCACACCAACCTTTACAATCTTGTGTATTCCCTCAACCCGGTAAAGGCTTATGATTTGGGTCTTGTGAAGCAGATAGAGGTTGATTCGGTTGTGAGCGAAAATGCCATGAACGAGGCATTCATTCAGTTGGAAGGTGTAAAGGCAGCCAAAACAAAAATTACAGCCAAAATCAAGATTGACTACAACACGAACAAGGGAGTGGTGAAGAAATCCATTACTGTCAAGGCGGGTGATGATATTTACAGACTCAGCAATGAGAGAGAGATTTACAAAGAAGGGTTTATTATTGATGAAGTTGACGCAGGCAGCGGCGCTATTACCCTCACCAATGGTTTGACGCTTTCAGTAGGCGAAACACAGGGCGGAATGAACGACGAGGTAATGAAGTTTATGCTCTGCCGAACCGTTGAAGAACACTTCAAAAAAGAAAAGTTTTATAAGGGCAAAGGCATTAAAATCCTTTCGCTGTTTTTTATAGACAGGGTGAAAAACTACCGAGAGTATGACGCAAACGGAAACCCTGCAAAAGGCAAGTTTGCCGGATGGTTTGAAGAGATATATCGGCAGGAGGCTGCCAAGCCTGTTTATGGCGGTATGCTGCCCTACGAGGCCCACGATGTTCACAACGGCTATTTCTCTCAGGACAACAAGGG
>Ga0154593_1001_pt1 | contig 5302 bp, 3 predicted proteins | sample RifGroF2_FD_116022 | JGI IMG/M metagenome (GOLD analysis project Ga0154593, IMG submission 116022) | Deltaproteobacteria bacterium GWF2_42_12 | reverse complement strand
TCCCCGAATGCTTTAATCGGGGACCAGAAGCTCTGCGGGAATGACAAAAAACAGAGTTTTGCAAGAGGCTCACTTGAAAAACTTCTTCAAATCTTCTTCTTCCTTGCCCTGTTCCACGAGATAGAATTCCACGTTGTCATTTACCTGGCCGAATGGAAGCTCCGCCTGCTCATAGTGATAAATGGCCTTTTGTTTTTTCTGTTCAGTCATGATGTTCATGACCTTCTGCTTGTAAACCGTGTCTGCATTTCCGGTTAAATGCTCACCCTTGCTTTCAAGGATATAGACAAGCTCCAGTCCGCCATTTTCTTTCTTTTTAGCGGCCACAAAGTCCGGTCGCAGCTTGTACTCCTGCCATCCCTGAATGGAATACCAGTTCCTGGACACCTTGTTGCGGAACCACCAGAGAATCCTTTCCTGCTTATCGAGAATGTCTCCGACTTTTTGTTCAAGGCTATTCATCGAGGCAAGGTCAACATCTTCAAAGAGGTAATACTTATAGGAGTTCGGCATTCGCCCGACAACGATATTGTCTTCATCGGGTATCTTGAAGCCAATATCGGGATCGCCTGAAACAGCAAGCACGATCTTCTTCGCCTTGAGATATTCGAGAAAAAGGCTTTCCTCTCCCTTTGTCTTTACTTCGGAAAGAAGTTTGTAGAGAAATGCCGAGATATAACCGAAGTGGGCTTCAACCTTTTCCTTCCCGATTCCTTTAATCAATGTTTCGGTGTGGGAACAGGCCATTTTTCGGGCATAGAACGGGTTTTCTGTTAATTCAGCATATCGACGGGTCAGATAATCAATATTGATTTCTTTCGTTCCGTTGACCTCTGAATGCTCATACGTAGCAGCCACCTTGCTCTCTGCATCCAATGTTACAATGATTGACCGCCGTTCTTTTGTCTCGTCGCTGAATGAAGATTTAAGCCGGTCAATAACTTGATTATTTATTGTGAATGATGAGTAATCTATAAATGGTTTAATATCAAGTTCATAAGAAAAGCGGCGCTTCCTGTCTCCGTTGTCCATCATTACCCAGACAGGTAGATAAAAGGCGCTTTCAAACTTGCTCTTAAATTCCTTGCGAACTTTCACTTTTTTGGCGGGGTTGATAGTGTCGTTGCCTTCAACTTTGATTTTAGAAATAAGGTCTTCGAGTCCTTCGTTTTTGAATCCGGCATCTACCTTCTCAAGAATTGACCTGGTATCGCCTTTGGAATAATAGACATAGCTTTCATCCAATTCATTTACGCCTGTTTTTCTGGCGAAGGGCTGGCGCAGGATGCGCCCGACAAGTTGGGTAATGCCGGTATCGGAATTGACGTTAGGGATAATGCCAAGCATATATGCAAAGGAACAGTCCCAGCCTTCCCGAAGGGCCTCTTTGGTAATAATGTAACGGATATTACAGTCTCGAGAGAAAAGGTTAACATCTTCAATATCATTTTGTGAGCTTGACTTGATGGCTATTTCATCAGGATTTATTTCCATCTCTTGTAAAAAATCTTTCACATCATGACTATGAACAAAACCTTTACCACGTTGTTCTTTTCCAGTCCGTTCGACCTGCAAAAGCGTAATAGGTCTAATGTATAAACCTGTATTTTGCCTATATTTATTGGCTTTCTTTTCGAGAGTGTCACGGTGCGCCTTGATTTCACGAAGCATAGACTTCCAATCGGCTTCTTTACGACCAGATGGCGGGATAATGTGCATGTCTAACTTGACCATATCCTCATCTTTTAGTTCAAGACCAGTAATAGTCACGAGGGTGTTCATTTCCGCTTTAGGCGTGGCGGTGAGGCCGAGAACCATTTCAGGATTGAGCCCGTCAATGGTTTTACGCGCCATGTCGGAAAAGACTTTATGGATTTCATCAATGATGATAAACGGTTTAGAAAGGCGGATGGCGTTGCCGAGGCTTGTGCGGATGATCGGCCCGATTTCAGAAAGCAGATCGAGGTTCGGACACGCTTTGATCAGTTCCGAGTGGAGGTCATACCGGTTATCTGACGGGAAGAAACTTTCAAACCCGCCGGAGTCCTGAAAAACCTTGAGGGCTTCCTTGCCGTTTTGACGGCTGATGGACTGGATCATCACAAAAAGAATGACAAGGTTTTCTTCAATATCATGGGTGGTGAGGCGTTGTCCTTTTTCAAGAATCAGGGTTTTGTTTCCACTTGCCTGGTCAAGAAGCTGTCGCAAGGGGTTTGCCTTGTCGCGGAGTTTATTCACGGTCTGGGAATAAATGGTTTCACTTGGTACAATCCAGACGACAAGCCCGGTACGCTTGCGGGCAAAGAGGTTTTGATATTCGCGGATCGCTTCCACCGCAAGAAGGGTCTTGCCTCCTCCAGTCGGGACTTTCATGATAACACGCGGATAGTATTCGCCAAGCCCGTTAGTGCAGCGGTCTTTGTATTCCTTTCCGGCAGTCTGGAACGTCGTCTGCACCCAGTTTAAGGTATGGCGCATTTCCGCCGGAAGGGCTTTGCGGGCGGTATCGAAGGCATCCTTTGTTTCCCGCGACTTGCCGTAAAACGCCTTCAGTTCTTGAACAACTTTTATCTGATATTTTTTCAGAAACATATATTTATCGCCTTACATTGTTGCACTACCCCACCCTCACCCTAACCCTCTCCCTGATGGAGAGGGGACATTTAACACCCTCCCCTTCAAGGGGAGGGTTGGGGTGGGGATGGGTAAATGGGTTAAGTGAACCGTGTTCCCCCTAAGTTCTTCTAAACAGATTATACGGAATGCCGACATAATCAATATTCTTTTCTTTCATGTAGTCTTCTTCGAGGAAGCAGGCTGGTGCATACACGATGATTTTTTTCTTGGGATGTTCGACAATGATTTTTTCGGCCAGAGTCAAGTTGAGCGCCATGCGGGTAAGCACATCAAAGTTTTGTTTATACACCAGATAAATGACTGAATTGCCGTGTTCTCCCACGAAATATGACTTTTCGTTTAGGCTTGTCCTCGCATGTTTAAAGCGGGGAGCGGACTTGTTTTTCAGGCTTTCGCCCGTGCAGAGGTAATATACATAATCAGCGAACTGCTTGAAGGTAGGCAGGTTGCCCGAAAGAAGGGTTTCCGCATCTATTGGAATACCAACCTTGAAATACTGAAAGCCTGAATCGTAGCCGTATTTATCAATGGCGCGTTTTACCCGTTCACGGGTAATATCCTTGCAGATGTTTTTCTTTGGCTCGGCTTCTGTTGCTTCGGTCATTTGGATCATAATACACTTGCGGTTTCCGCTGTCTTCCTTGTTCAAGTCCATGACGGCGTGCATGGCAGTGCCGGAACCGGCAAATGAATCGAGGATGAAGGCGTCTTTACTACTACAAGATAACTCAATTATTCTTTTTAATAGTTTTAGTGGCTTTGGTGTGTCAAAAATATTATCTGGAAATATCTCCTTTAATTCATAACGTGCGATTTTATTATCACCTGCGAACTCCCTGTCCCACCACGTTTGTGGAGTAATACCTTCTTTTACTTCAGATAAAAACTTCTTTTGCATAGGTCGCCCACTTCCAGCAACTCCAAAATAAATTCGGCCATCTTTGAGCAATTCATTGTATCTGGTTTGAGTAATAATCCAGGAACGACTTGCAGGTGGATTTACAATTTTACCTGATGGAATCTTTATCTCATAATCGCAATTTTTAGAATAAGTCCGTGCCGATAAATCACTTGCTCTCCATACGCCGCGCGGATCATTGTCTGGATTTTGAAATGCTTTTAATTGTCCTTCATTTCTATTTATTAAATTAGGCGCCCATAATTCTTTGTTCTTGCAATACATAATTACATATTCATGTGTTTCGGAAATAAATTTCGCATCATTTGCAGGGCCATACTTCTTTTGCCATACTATATTTGCTACAAAATTCTCCTCCCCGAAAAGCTCATCCATCGCCATTCTTAAGATATGTTGTTCATTATCGTCTATGCTAATAAAAATCGCACCATCATCCGCCAACAGTTCCCGCAAGAGTTTCAGCCGTGGAACCATCATGCAAAGCCATTTATCGTGACGAGTCAAATCATCCTTTCCAACTTCCTTGCCCAACCAATCCTTGAGCATAGGGCTGTTCACATTGTCGTTATACACCCAGCCTTCATTCCCCGTATTATACGGCGGATCAATGTAGATGCACTTCACCTTTCCGGCATATTGCGGAAGCAGGGCTTTCAGGGCAAGGAGGTTGTCCCCTTCAATAATCAGATTGCCGTCCGCCTTTTCCGGCTGGAAGTGCAGTTTTTCTACCTCATCCAAGGTGTGATAGGGTATGGAAAGATGGTGATTCCAGATGATGTTCTTGCCTTTGAATTGTAAAGTCGGCATAGGTAACTCCTATATCAGAGATTCGATCTTGTTTTTCAAATCAATCAGGTATTGTTCGGTGATTCTATTCATTCTACGGCTATCGTAGAGGATTACAGTAGTTTTGAAATTCATAATTTTTACCTTTCTTTATTTCTCTATAGTTCCCTGAGGATATTGGGAAGTGTTGTCCCTTATTTGTGCCTTATTTGTGCCCCAATAAGCTAGCCGACTTTTTAATTTCCCAAACAAACTCTCTCTGAAATTGAGGGATTTCTAATCTTCCAGATGGTACATCATCCATTAAGCTCGAAAATTGTTTTGGCAATGGTTCTGGTAGGTTCATATTGGGAATAATTTATTATTTTGATTTTTTGGCGGTGGCATTATTGAATACTTTCCGTGATCTTGTAAATAAACTTTGCCATACCCGCTTTTAGTTTTTCTAGCTCAGCCATAGCGTCATCAATGCTGTTTATCTTGTATTCGTCTTTTATAAAACCCTCCATATCTTTCCCTTGACCCTCGATTCCTTTAATAACCTCATTTAACTCTTCAGCGTGTCTTTGACTTCTAACAGACAACAATAAGGATACAAAAATTACTACAAGAAATAAAGCAAAGAAAGATTCAATCATTGAGGCAGTTTGTGAAATGGGCATGGTTGGAGCAATTTCTCGAATAGAATTAAACAAAAGATTGTTAAAACTGTAGTAAAAGAAAGTAAAAAAGGTTGGTGCCACAGAATAGCCAAATAGATTCGCGTCAATCTTAAAAAGACCATAATTTATTACGGCAAAAGAGAAAATAGTCAGGACTATTAGCATTAAAATCGTTAGCACATAGGAAACAATATTTAATCCACTATTTTGGTAATCTCTCAACTTTCTTGCCGCAAACAAGCATACGCGATTGAACAGTACAGACATTTGAAGATTTGTTGTCCATTTCTCCATCTGT
>Ga0154593_1078_pt2 | contig 6180 bp, 6 predicted proteins | sample RifGroF2_FD_116022 | JGI IMG/M metagenome (GOLD analysis project Ga0154593, IMG submission 116022) | Deltaproteobacteria bacterium GWF2_42_12 | reverse complement strand
TTGACATCCAGTATATAGTATCCGGCGAGGAGGTCATTGGCTGGGCTCCAGTTGAGCAGATGACGATTACTGAGGCGTATGACTTGGAAAAGGACATCTGCTTTGGCATAGCGCCAAAGAAAGAAATAACTATAGTGCACCTTCAGGTGGGGCAATTGGCAGTCTTCTACCCGGAAGACGGCCATGCCCCCAAACTGGCAGCAGGCTTGCCATCCGCTGTTTTCAAGATTGTTGTCAAGGTTGCCGTAAAATAGAGAAACCTCTCTAAATCTTGACCCTTCTTCACCTAATATGCTATTCTGCGTCACATGAATCCCGTTAGAAGCTCACCCATAAAGAAATCATCTGCCTCCGCCAAAAATTCGCTTAAAACAGAAAAGGCTTCTAACGGGATGAATATTCTTGTCACCGGCGCCGCGGGCTTTATCGGCTCTAATCTTACAGATAAACTCTTGGAGAAAAATGAAAGGGTTATTGCAATTGATGACTTTAATGACTTCTATGACCCAAAGCTCAAAGAGGAAAATATTCAAGGGGCGCTCAAAAACCCAAATTTTAAACTTTACAGGGGCGATATACTGGATAAGGCGCTCTTAGAAAAAATCTTTAAAGAAAATTCTATTGATGTGGTGTGCCACCTTGCGGCAAGGGCTGGCGTAAGACAATCTTTAAAAGACCCCATCTTGTATGAAGAGGTAAACTGCCTTGGAACATTGAATCTCTTAGAAGCAGCAAAAAGACATCCTGTAAAAAATTTCGTATTTGCATCGTCATCATCTGTATATGGCTTAAACAGCAAAGTGCCATTTTCAGAGGATGACCCTATCTCTCAGCCTATATCGCCGTATGCTTCAACAAAAAGGGCAGGGGAGCTCATGGCCTTCACATACTCCCATCTCTATAAGATTCCTATTACATGCCTTCGATTTTTTACTGTATATGGGGAGAGGGGAAGGTCTGAGATGTCTGTTGCGAATTTTACGCATCGTTTATGGGAAGGCAAAGAACTTATTGTTAATGGCGATGGAACTGCAAAGAGGGACTTCACGTATATAGGCGATATTTTGCAGGGCGTTTTAGCATCTATATATAAACCATTCTCTTATGAAATAATTAACCTCGGCGAGTCAAGGGTTGTAGAGCTAAGTTATCTCATATCCCTTATAGAAAAAAATCTTGGAAAAAAGGCAAAGATTAAATACCTTTCACCAGAGCCAGGTGATGTGCCTATAACATATGCGGATATCAATAAGGCAAAGAAACTCTTAAATTATCAGCCGAAGGTGCAGATTGAGGAAGGCGTAGAGCGTTATGTGAAGTGGTTTCTTAAAAAGATGGCAAAAAGGCAGTAGCCTCTTCTATTCCTTTTCCATCTCCTGAATTGATTGATTTTCTTCTTCTGCCCTCCGCTCAACAGCACCCGCAGCCTTTTTGGCCTTATCCTTTGCAGTTGTCAGGGTATCAACATACTTATTTATTATCTCCTTTGTTGACTCTGTCTCCTGAGATTGCTCTGGAGATGTTGAGGTTTCTTGGGAGTTGTTTGATGGGCTTGAGCAGGATGATAAAAAGAGAAGGGCAATTAATATAATTCTATAATATCTCATTATATCTTATGAACAGGGCTGGCATAAGCCAGCCCTGTTCGTTTAATGGCCTGCTTGGATAGGCTCTGCCACATGAGTATGCTCATGTGATGCCTCAGAGGTCTTTTTCTCCTTATCTGCTTCAACTTCAACGAGCTCTACTTTGCCTGTAGCCAGATTATATACACCCGCAGCTATCTTTACCTTACCCTCCTCGACAAGATGCCTTATTATAGCGCTCTTTTTAGTAAGCGCACCCGCTGTTGCCTTTGTGTTCTCAAGAATTGCTGCGTCAAGTAGTTTATTCTTATCTTTCACCTTTGCCTTTGCCCTCTTTACTGCTGGAGATATCTTTTTTACAATAGATTCTATGTTACCTTCCGGCTTTCCACCATCAACCGTAGCCTTAACAGCGCCGCAGCTTTGATGCCCCAGGACAAGGATTAGCGGAACTCCGAGATGTTCTACTGCATATTCCACACTTCCAAGTTCAATCTTATCAGCAATATTGCCTGCTACCCTTACAACAAATATGTCGCCGAGCCCCTGGTCAAATACATGCTCAGGCGGAACCCTGGAGTCAGAACAGCTTAATATGACTGCAATGGGGTGCTGACCTTTTGTAAGCTCTGTTCTCCTATTATCGCCAATATCTTTTTGTGCCTGTTTTCCTTCTACATAGCGGGTGTTGCCATCAATTAGCTTCTTAAGCGCCCCATCTGTTGAAATGCCAGGACCTCCGCCAGAAGCAAGCATCGTCCCCGCGTATGCAAACATGATAGCAATAAAGCTAAAAACCGCAAGGAATCTTCTCATTTTTGTCATGCCTTGTATCCTCCTTTAAAGATAGTCGGTTTAATGTGCGTTGCACTATACTAAAATAGGCTTATTGTTGTCAACAGATTTTGCCCTTTGCCACTGTATGAATTTTATGCTAAATATTCAGAGTATGAAATACTCTTGAGCCCGCCTAAGCCCGCCCAAGGCGGGGGCTCACAAAGGCACGCTTAGCATGGCAAAGGGGAATGAAAATTGGATTTTTGTAGCGTTGGGGTTTATCCCCAACGGCACGCTAAGCGTGCCAACGAAAAACCGTTGCCCATAAAGGGCAACGCTACGGTAATGTAAATATGAGGTATTTTCGGGTGAAAAAAACAGAGCTAAAAAAAGAGATTGAAAAACTCAGGGAAGAGATAAACTATCACAACTACCGCTACTATGTGCTGGACAACCCTGCAATCTCTGACGCTGAATATGACAGACTTATGCAACAATTGGAAGTTTTGGAGAAAAAATATCCGGAACTTATCACGCCTGACTCACCGACTCAGCGAGTAGGTGCAAAACCCCTTGAGGCATTTGGAACAATCACCCACACTATACCAATGCTCTCATTAAATAATGCCTTTAGTATTGATGAGGCAAAGGAATTTGACGACCGCATAAAAAGGCTCTTATCCCCTCACCCTGCCCTCTCCCCTGTCTGCCGCAGCACAGGCAGGCGCAAGGGGAGAGGGGAAGAGGAGATTGAATATGTTGCAGAGCCAAAGATAGACGGCCTTGCCATAGAGCTTGTGTATGAAGACGGCGGGTTTACTGTAGGTTCAACACGGGGTGACGGCTATACAGGCGAGGATGTAACCCTGAATTTGAAAACGATAAAGAGCATTCCCATGAGGCTGCTAAAAAAGCAGGGGTCAGGGGTCAGGGGTCAAGGGCCTGCGCCTGCAGGCTTTAAGCAGGGGTCAGAGAATAAATACCCAATACCATCTCGCCTTGAAGTCCGGGGCGAGGTCTTTTTACCTTTAAAGGTTTTTGAAAAAATCAATAAAGAGCGGGAAAAAACCGGCGAACCTCTCTTTGCAAATCCGAGAAATGCTGCTGCCGGCTCGCTCAGGCAATTAGACCCAAAGGTAACAGCATCCAGGCCGCTTGATATTTTCTGCTACGGAGTTGGCGTTGTTGAAGGTGTTAAGTTTAAAACCCACTGGGAAACATTAGAGGCTTTAAAGACATTTGGCTTAAAAATCAATCCTCTCATAAAAAAATGCGATGGTATTGAGGCTGTTCTGGAATATCATCAGGAGATAGAAAAAAAGAGAGACAATCTGCCCTACGAAGTTGACGGTATCGTTATCAAAGTAAATGATATTGAGCTTCAAAACAGGCTTGGCGTTATAACCAGAAGCCCGAGATGGGCGCTTGCGTATAAATTTAAACCAAGAGAAGAGACAACAAAAATAAAAAGCATAGAGATTGGCGTTGGGAGGACAGGCGCATTAACACCGGTTGCAATTATGGAGCCTGTAGAGGTAGGAGGAGTTACCATAGAAAGGGCAACGCTCCATAATCAGGATGAAATAGATAGAAAAGATGTGCGGGTCGGCGATACTGTTGTTGTGGCGCGGGCTGGCGATGTGATTCCGGAAGTTGTGATGGTCATAAAAGAGAAACGGACTGGCAAGGAAAAAACATTTAAAATCCCAGAAAAATGCCCGCTCTGCAACTCAAAGGTTGAAAGGATTGGGGCAATACATTTTTGTACAGGCGGGCTTTCTTGTCCCGCTCAGGTCAAGGAGACAATAAAACACTTTGTATCAAAGAGGGCAATGGATATTGACGGACTGGGCGACAAGCACATTGAGCAGTTTGTTGACGACGGCCTTATCAAGGATGTGGCGGATTTATATTATCTAAAAAAAGAAACCCTCTTAAAACTTGAGAGATGGGCTGAAAAATCGGCGGATAATTTAATTGATGCGATTGAAAAGAGTAAACATCCAACCCTTCCAAGACTTATCTATGCCCTTGGTATAAGACAGGTCGGCGAACACATGGCGCATGTAGTGGCAGAGGAGTTTGGAGCCCTTGAGGCAATTATGAAGGCGGATAAGGAGAGGTTATTATCTGTTCATGACATCGGACCTGAGACAGCAGAGAGTATCTATGATTTCTTTCAGGAATCGCACAACATCAAGGTTATTGAAAAACTCAAGAAGGCTGGCGTTATTTTCCCACAGATGAAAAAGGTTGCCGGAAAACTCGCTGGCAAGACATTTATATTTACAGGCGCGCTATCGTCATTTAGCCGTGACGAGGCAAAGGAGCTTGTGGAAAAACATGGCGGCACAACCGCCTCAAGCATCAGCAAAAAGATTGACTATGTGATTGCAGGTGCAGAGCCAGGCTCGAAATACGATGACGCAAAGAGGCTGGGATTAAAGATAATATCAGAGGAGGAGTTTAAAAATCTTTTAAAAGAGTAATGGCTGATGGTTTAAAGTGGGAGATTTTGTGAGGCTGCTTCGGCTCCTAACCCTTTACCGTGGAATCGAACCCCTTTATATACCTTATCCTCTCCAGAATAGGCGGATGAGAATAATATAAGAGGACATAGAGGGGATGGGGATAGAGATTTGTAAGATTCTCCTTAGAAAGCTTTACAAAGGCGCTTACCATACCTGCAATATCTCCGGTAAGCTCATAGGAAGCCCTGTCAGCCTCTCTCTCATGCCTCCTGATAAAGAAATTTACCAGGGGTTTCAATGGCAACGTGATGATTCCAAAGAGAAAGGCAAGTATGATAAATTTTGCAAAAAGGGTGTCTATAGAGATATTAAAAAGGTTTGAGAGAAGATTGCCCTGAGTAAGTCTATAAGAAAAATATAACCCGATAAGAGAAAAAATTTCAAACAACACCATCATCTTTAACAGATGTTTCTTCTTCCAGTGTCCTATTTCATGGCTAAGCACAGTCATTATCTCATCGTGGTTCATGTCATGCAGAAGCGTGTCATAAAGGATAATCCTCTTTGTCCTGCCAATGCCTGTAAAATATGCATTGGTATGCCTGCTCCTCTTTGATGCGTCAATCTGGAGTATCTTGCTTGCGCGGATGCCCACCTTTTCTGCTAATCTCACGATTCTCTCTTTGAGCGACTCATCCTCAACAGGGGTAAATTTGTTGAACAAAGGCTCAATAACATAAGGCGATATATACATGACAAACATGCTGTATGCAAAAACAAAACACCATACCCAGAGCCACCAGTAATCCTGGTTCCATTGAATAAGATAGAATGCAGAAAATAGCAGTAGTGATGCCAGTGTAGTGGAAATGACCAATGACTTAAGAAAATCAGATATCCAGAGCTTTACAGTCATAGTATTGAATCCATATCTATTTTCTATTTTGAATGTGTTGTAAAGGCTAAAAGGCATAGAAAGGATATCTTCAGCGTAAGAGAGAAGCAGGAAGAATAGCCACCCTGAGACTATAAAGGAAAGAGTGAGTGACGCTATCCATGAATTGTAGGAGTTCAAAAAGCCGCCAAAGAGAAATACAATCAAGACAATGCTGCTAAATAATGATGAGACAATCTCGAAGCGGGACTTCTCTATCTCATAGCCCTGCGCCTTTTTAAGAAAACCTTCATCTATCTTCCCTTCAAACTCAGGAGGCACAGATGAGCCGCGCCTTTTCATGTGTCTGAGATTAAGATACAGGACGACATATTCAAAGGCTTCTTTTAATATATAAATAACTAAGATTAGTAAAAGGTATAATTTCAGGACAGTAACTCCTAATGAACTT
>Ga0154593_1100_pt3 | contig 6464 bp, 3 predicted proteins | sample RifGroF2_FD_116022 | JGI IMG/M metagenome (GOLD analysis project Ga0154593, IMG submission 116022) | Deltaproteobacteria bacterium GWF2_42_12 | reverse complement strand
ACCCTCTGGCTATAGATGTCGTAATTGCTGCTGCGGAAATCCTGCCATGTAATAATAGCTCCGCCGCTGCCATCAGCTACTATAGTAGACCACTCTTGATTATTTGCTGCTGTGGATATTGCCACCCCATCTGTTGTCCACAACACATTGCCATTTGCATTTATGCGCTGTGCATAGATGTCGTAATTGCCGCTGCGGTAATCATGCCATGTAATAATAGCGCCGCCGCTGCCATCGGTTACTATGGTTGGAGAGTATTGGTAGCCTGCTGCTGTGGATATTGGCACCCCATCTGCTGTCCACAACACATTGCCGGTTGCATCTATCCTCTGGGCATAGATGTCGGGATAGTTGATGTCGTTGCGCAAATCCCACCATGTAATAATAGCCCCGCCGCTGCCATCGGTTACTATGGTGGGCTGGTATTGGACGCCTGCTGCTGTGGATATTGCCACCCCATCTGCTATCCACAGCACATTCCCGGTTGCATCTATACGCTGTGCATAGATGTCGTAATAGCTGCTGCGGCGGTTATCCGTCCATGTAATAATAGCCCCGCCGCTGCCGTCAGTTATTATGTTGGGATACTGTTGATTATTTGCTGCTGTAGAGATTGCTACGCCATCTAAAGTCCACAGCACATTGCCATTTGCATCTATACGTTGTGCATAGATGTCGGAATTGATGTTAACGTTGCGATAATCCTGCCATGTAATAATAGCCCCGCCATTGCCATCAGTTACTATGGTTGGACGGTATTGGTCTCTTGCTGCTGTAGAGATTGCCACCCCGTCTATCGTCCACAACACATTGCCATTTGCATCTATTCGCTGGGCATAGATGTCCCAAGAAGAGCCGCTGCGGACATCCATCCATGTAATAACAGCCCCGCCGCTGCCATCTGTTACTATGGTTGGAGAGACTTGGTGATTTGCTGCTGTAGAGATTGCCACCCCATCTGCTGTCCACAGCACATTGCCATTTGCATCTATACGTTGTGCATAGATGTCGGAATTGATGTTAACGCCACTGCGATAATCATACCATGTGATAATAGCCCCCCCGTTTCCATCGCTTACTATAGTGGGAGAAGCTTGGCTATTTGCCGCTGTAGAGATTGGGATACCATCTGCTGTCCAGAGCACATTGCCATTTGCATCTACACGCTGGGCGTAGATGTCGTAATCGCCGTTGCGTTGATCAGTCCATGTAATAATAGCCCCACCACTGTTATCAGTTACTATAGTGGGAGAATTTTGAGAGCCTGCTGCTGTAGAGATTGCGTTATTCACTGTCGGGTCAGTTGACCATACAGCATGCGCATTGGCAACGCAGATGTTGATGATGAGAAAGACTGCTACTGCTATCAGGAGGAAACTCCTGACAGCGCAAAAAACGTGAAACGTTATTTTGTCCATTTTCTTTTTCCTCCTTTGATTTTGAAAGTAAAGATTGCGCTGCTGCCAGGAGGAAACGGCCTGTTGCCCAAATATATTTGTCTCACCAATTGCTATTTTTTATGTCATTCCCATGAAGCTTGTCCCCGCATGCTTTAAGCGGAGAGTGGGAATCCAGAAGTTGTTGAATTTACATAGACTGGATTCCCGATAGAAGCATTCGGGAATGACATTTGTGGTTTGGGCAACAGACCCGAAACTCCTGACAGCACAAAAAATACAAACGCAAAAAATGCAGCATTGGGGTTTATCCCGAGACTTCGGGATTTATCCCCAACGTTTTCGTTGGCACGCTAAGCGTGCCGTTGCCCATAAAGGGCAACGTTACATGTCAATTTGTTTTTTTCGCTTGTGCTAAATATCGCCTCCCTTCTGTGGAATTTTTAAGACATAAAAAAACAAAAGGGGCAGACCATATTGGTCTGCCCCTTTTGATGAAACACTATATAAAAATGCTATTAAGGTATAATTCTGTCTGTCTGTCTTTGCAAGGTAAGTGCCATTCTTAACCCTCTCTCAGCCTTTATGAGTTTACATCAATAATACATACTGTCAAGACAAAAGTAATCACCCAAAAAATAGACATTGACCATTTATAAGGGAGTCCATAATTGTATAGACATGTTAATCAGCGCATATATAGAATATACATTCCACACAGTGTCATTCCCGCAGAGCCTGCCCTCGAATGTATCTATCGGGGGTCTTTAGCGGGAATCCAGTAGTTTTTAGTCTCTGGATGCCCGATTAAAAAATTCGGGCATGACTAACAAAAGGGGATAGTGTGTAAATACTATTCTGGACTGGTTAGTAAGCATTTGTTTTGCCTGTCACCTTTCAATGTCTATTTTTGGGTAATCATAGCAGCAACTACAGCATTTGACAAAAATTACCTCATTAAATCCCGTATTTCCCCAATATGATATTTAAGTCTTTCTTCACCTTCACAGGTATCTTCTTTTTGTCTGTGACAACCGCATATTTCATTGCGGTAGCACACTTGCAATCTCTTTTATAAGGAATCTTTGGAACCGCCTCCTTTATAATCGCCTTTGCTGTTGCAACATTTTTCTTGAGCGTATCGAGTATCATTTCTACGGTAACTGATTCCTCTGTTTCATGCCAGCAGTCATAGTCAGTGGAAAGGGCAAGCGTCGCGTAACATATCTCAGCCTCTCTGGCAAGCTTTGCCTCAGGGATATTTGTCATGCCTATTACATCCACCCCCCATTTCCGGTAAATCTTTGACTCTGCCCTTGTGGAGAACTGCGGGCCTTCAATGCAGATATATGTTCCGCCTTTATGAATAGTAGCTCCGGTATGTTGTCCGGCATCATAAAGGACATTGCTGAGATTCGGACACACAGGGTCTGCAAATTCCACATGGCCAACTATGCCGTTTCCAAAAAATGTTGCTCCCCTCCCCTTTGTCCTGTCAAAAAACTGGTCAACAACTACAATATGGCCTGGCTTAATATCCTCCCTCATGCTGCCCACTGCTGAGACTGATATGATCCATTCTACGCCGAGTCTTTTCATGCCATAGATATTAGCCCTAAAGTTTAATTCCGAGGGAAGTATCCTGTGGCCCCTCCCGTGCCGTGGAAGGAATACCATCTTCACATCGCCAAGTTTACCAACGATATACGCATCTGACGGATTTCCAAAGGGTGTTTTAACCTTTACTTCCTTAACATTCTTAAGCCCTTCCATCTCATAAAGCCCACTTCCTCCAATAACACCAACAACTCTTTCTGACATTTAGTTGCCTCCTATTTATTTCGTGGCCAGTGACCAGTGTTCAGTGGTCAGGAATACTTCTCCGCTACCGACCACTCGCCACTCATCACTGTCCACTGTCTTTTTCCACCACCATCAATGTCTCATCAGGATTCACAGAATCCCCTACCTTCACATATATCTTCTTCACAATGCCATCCATTGGCGTATGCACCTCATTTTCCATCTTCATTGCCTCTACGGTCAAAAGTGTATCTCCTGCAGAGACCTTATCCCCTTCAGAAACCTTTATACTGGTAACCTTTCCAGGTATAGGGGCTGTTACATCCCCTTTTTTCATAGCCTTTGGCCGTACTGATGTTGTTGTCGGTTTTGCCTCTATCTCGCCTGCTGTAGAAGGAATAACCTCGGTAAGGGACTCCAGCATGACCTCTTCCAGACGGTCGTCTATCTTTAAAAAGAACGGCCTCTTACCTTCAACCTTATGACCGGCGCCAGCAACCTTTACCCGATACGATTCACCGTGAATTGTTATGATGAATTCGCTCGGCGCAAGGGACGGTATATGCGGTATCTGCTGCGGCTGTATCTCGTGAGCCTCCTCAAGCGGCTCTGGTTCAAACTTGCCGCTCTCCCTTTGCTCAAAATATTCTAAGGCAACATTGGGAAAGAGCGCATAAGAAAGGACATCCTCAATACCCTTTGCCCTGCCGCCAAGTTCTCTTGTTAGTTTATCCAATTCCGGCTCAAGGAGGTCTGCAGGCCTGCATGTTATGGACTCTTCATCTCCTATTGCCTTTTTCTGAACCTTTTTATCCATCTTGCCAGGGGGGCTGCCGTAAAGGCCCTTAAAATAATTCCGTGTCTCAGTTGTTATTACCTTATATCTCTCGCCGGTGAGTATATTCAGTGTTGCCTGAGTCCCAACAATCTGGCTGCTCGGCGTAACCAGCGGAGGATAGCCCATATCCTTTCTTACCCTTGGAATCTCTTCCAATACGTCGTTCATCTTATCAAGGGCATTCTGTTCTTTTAACTGAACTGCAAGGTTTGAAATCATGCCGCCAGGCACCTGAACAACCAAGGTCTTTGTATCTATGCCTGTATATTCACTCTCAAACCTTTTGTATTTCTTTCGAATCTTACGAAAATATTCTGCTATGTCTGCCAGCAGGGCGATATCAAGGCCTGTGTCATGAGACGTACCCTTTAATGCCTCTACAAGACTTTCCGTAGGCGGCTGCGCTGTGCCTGAGGCAAGGGATGAAATGGCTGTGTCAATCATCTCTGCGCCGGCCTCTATTGCTTTCAGATAGCTCATAGATGCAAGACCGCTGGAGTCGTGGGTATGGATGTGGACAGGGAGGTCTATCTTTTCCTTAAGCGCCTTTACCAAGTCGTAGGCAGCATATGGCGTGAGAAGTCCTGCCATGTCTTTTATGCAGATAATATCAGCGCCCATATCCTCAAGCCTTAGAGCCATTTCTACAAAGCCCGCATGGGTATGAACCGGGCTTGTTGTGTAGCACACTGCTGCCTCCACAGTTGCACCCATTGACTTTACCGCCTTTATAGCAACGTCCACATTCCGCATATCATTGAGGGCGTCAAATATACGGAATATGTCCATGCCGTTTTTTACAGCGCGCTCAACAAATTTTCTTACAACATCATCTGAATAATGGCGATAGCCCACAATATTTTGGCCCCTGAGGAGCATCTGAAGCTTTGTGTTTGGCAAGGCCTTTCTTAAATCCCTTAATCTCTGCCACGGGTCTTCTCTTAAAAACCTCAGGCAGGTATCAAATGTTGCGCCGCCCCACACCTCAAGGCTCCAATAGCCTACCTTGTCCAACTTTTCAGCGATAGTTAGCATATCCTCAGTGCGCATCCTGGTTGCAAGAAGGGACTGATGGGCATCCCGGAGAACGGTATCGGTGATCTTGACTTTGGAATTTTTAGTTTTATTTTTAGGCATAGTTTTCTCCAATTTTGGAGCAAGGCGACCATGTCGCCGTTTTTGACCGAGGTATCCGTGTCGTAAAAATAACGGCAACATGGTTGCCTCGGTCCAAAATTTTAAAATCCATGATACGCAGCTATGGCAGCAGAGATTGCCGCTACCTTGTCAATCGGGTCTTCATACTCTGCGTAATCAAGAAGCTCTGGTTTCCTGTCTATATACCCTGTATCAAAGTTGCCTTTTACAAAATCAGGGTCGTTCATTATCTTTCTTAAAAATGGAATGGTGGTCTTAACACCACGAATTACAAATTCATCGAGCGAGCGGTGCATTCTACTGACGACCTCGTTCCAGTCTCTTCCGCGCACAACAAGCTTTGCAACCATAGAGTCATAATAGCCTGGAATTACGTAATCCTTATAGATGGCACCGTCTATCCGCACACCGATGCCGCCTGGCGAGTAGTATGCCGTAACCCGTCCGCTATTTGGCCTGAAATTGTTCTTCGGGTCTTCGGCACAGATGCGGCACTCCATAGCAAACCCCCGTGCCTGAATCCGTTCCTGTTCGATGCCAATAGGTTTTCCTGCGGCAATCTCAATCTGCTTTTTTACTAAATCTACGCCTGTTACCTCTTCGGTAATCGTGTGCTCTACCTGTATCCTTGTGTTCATTTCAAGAAAATAAAAATTTCTTTTATCATCAACAAGAAATTCTACAGTACCCGCATTTATATAATTCGCAGCCCTGGCTGCCTTTACAGCAGCCATACCCATCTTCTCCCGCAGGTTAGCGTCAAGGATGAGCGAAGGCGCAATCTCTATAAGCTTTTGATGCCTCCTCTGAATTGAACAGTCCCTTTCTCCGAGGTGTATGGCATTTCCGTGTTTATCTGCCAAAATCTGAAACTCAATATGATGCGGCTTTTCGATATATTTTTCTAAAAATACATCTGATACGCCAAATGCTGCCTTTGACTCTGAACGGGCGACATCCAGATTCTTTAAAAGCTCCTTTTCATCCCGTGCAACCCTTAAGCCCCTGCCCCCTCCACCGCCAGAGGCCTTTATCATTACTGGATAGCCTATCTCTTTTGCATACGATATGGCATCATGGACATTTTTAAGACTTCCTTCGCTTCCCGGCACAACAGTCACCCCGGCCTTTTTCATCATCTCTCTGGCCCTTACCTTATCACCCATGTCAGCAATAGCCTGGCTGCTCGGCCCAATAAATGTTAGCTCCCTTTTCTCACACAACTCTGCAAATCTCGGGTTTTCAGAAAGGAATCCGTATCCCGGGTG
>Ga0154593_1067_pt1 | contig 7369 bp, 6 predicted proteins | sample RifGroF2_FD_116022 | JGI IMG/M metagenome (GOLD analysis project Ga0154593, IMG submission 116022) | Deltaproteobacteria bacterium GWF2_42_12 | reverse complement strand
GATGTTTTTATCAGCAAGCCATTTAATGATACACATCTATATTCTGCAATAAATAAGGTGCTTGGTTTAGATGCCGTTCGTAAGAGTGAATTGAAGTAAATCGGGGACTGGTTCACATTTTTCTTTGCTCATATCCTCATTTTGTCATTCCCGCAGAGTTTTTGAGCGGGAATCCATTGAAGATACTCTGGATGTCCGACTGAAGCTTTCGGGCATGACAACTGGTTTGAAAGAGTCTTTTATGCCAATTAAATTCTGAGAGCGTTATTAACGGTCTCATAATAGTAACAACATGATTTAAAATATAACCAACCAAATTTTGTCAGGCCCGAAGGCTACTATCGGGCATCCAGAGCCTTCAAAATGGATTCCCGCTTAATACCTGCGGGAATGACAGCGTGGGGAGATTTTTGTTTTATGTAGATTCTATTTTGAGATTGTTAATAACAAATGAGCAAAATGTGAACCCGTTCCCGATTCTTTCAAAATTAATACGAAGGGAGAACTGTATGAAAACCTATTATGCACCGGAAGATTTATCTAAATTTCCAACTATTGGCGAGGGTGCGCCAGATTTATGGAAAAAATTTTCAGAATGGTATGGCGCTGTGTTTGCCGAAGGAGCCTTATCTGAAAGAGAAAAGGCTTTAATCGCCCTTGCAGTTGCTCACACAGTTCAATGCCCCTACTGTATTGACGCATATACCCAGACATGCCTTGAAAAGGGTTCAAACGAAGAACAGATGACCGAGGCTATTCATGTTGCAGCAGCCATCAGGGGAGGGGCGTCTCTTGTCCATGGTGTGCAGATGAAGAATGCGGTAAAGAAGGTATCAATATAAAAATTTCAAATGCCAATGTAGGGGAGGGGTTTATCCCCTCCCGATATCCGTTGTAGGGGCGTGCCTTGTGCCCGCCCAACGGGAGACCACAAGGGTCTCCCCTACAACGTAATGTCCTGAAGATGCATGAAAAGTAAAATAGTAAATCCCGTTGGGGAGGGACTTGTCCCCTCCCGTAAATCCACCAGATTAAAGGATTTCAACTATGCTCAAGCCAATGCTGTTTTCTTTATCACCCTCTGTTCTCTCAACAAAAAGCAAGTTTTCGTAAAAGATGATTTTAATACAGAGGTCATGAAATGCATTAAAAACGAGCGAAAACAAATCGGGCACGCTATATACGTTTTTTGTTTAATGCCCGATCATCTTCATCTTTTATTGAGCCCGTTAGAGACTGGGATTCCTGTCCCTCAATTTATGGGCGGTTTAAGCAGCCTGATAACCCGATTATCGTGGAGATATAGTTTCACGGGCCGCTTATTACAGAGGAGTTTTTACGATCATGTTATTAGGAAAGATGAAGATTTGAGAGGGATTGCGGAATATATCCTCAATAATCCTGTGCGAAGAGGTCTTGTTGAAGAATGGCACGACTATCTGTATTGCGGATTCATTGATCCTCTGCCAATGTAGGGAAGGCCCTTGCGGCCTCCCAAATGGGAGGGGATGAACCCCTCCCCTACAGAATAAAATAAATGAAAACGAGAGGGGACAAGCCCCTCCCCTACACTCTGTAAACAAGGAGCGTTATGAACAATCTCAACCCATTTGATATCTCCTTATCGAGGAGTGCCCTCCACCCCCTTACTGCAACTGGCATCACCATCTTTCAGGTGAATGTTGGCAAACTCTGTAATCAGGCATGCAAGCATTGCCATGTTGAGGCAGGGCCAAATAGAAAAGAGATAATGCAAAAAGAGACAATGGCTGCTTGTTTGAGCGCTATTGAAAAAACGGATATTCCAACTGTTGACATAACAGGCGGAGCGCCTGAAATGAATCCAGATTTCAAGTGGTTTGTAAATGAGTTTATAGAAAGAAAACGCCATGTCATGGTGCGCACGAATCTGACAATTCTCACTGAGCAGGGCTACGAAGATATTCCTGATTTTCTCGCAGAGAATAAAGTGGAAATAATTGCGTCACTTCCATATTATGTTGAACAGACTACAGACAAACAGCGTGGAAGCGGCGTATTTAAAAAATCCATAGAGGCATTAAAAAGGCTAAACAGTATTGGCTATAGCAAGGATGGCTCAGGGCTTATTTTAAACCTTGTTTATAATCCAGCAGGCGCATTTCTTCCACCTTCTCAAAAGGCGCTTGAGGCAGATTATAAAAAAGAAATGTTAAAAAGAAATGGAATTACCTTTAATAATCTTTACACGATTACAAATATGCCTATTGGCCGTTTTTTAAATTACCTCAATACATCCAGTAATTACAGCTCATATTTTCAGAAGCTTATTTCAACTTATAATTCTAATACTGCATCTCAAGTTATGTGCAGATATACTCTCTCAGTTGGGTGGGACGGCTCCCTCTATGACTGCGATTTCAATCAGATGCTCGGGATGAGGGTAAATCACGGCGCTCCTTCCCATATCGGAAAATTTGACCCTGAAAAACTCTGCAATCGCAGGATTGTTACTGGCATCCATTGTTACGGCTGCACAGCAGGGGCTGGTTCAAGCTGCGGCGGCACGCTTAGTATGCCTATGCCAAGCTAAGCTTGGCAAGACAGTAGTATAAACATAAACAAAGAGAGAAGGAGAAAATAATTATGCAATTTCTATCTTTTGAAAAAGGGATAGAGGTCAATGGCCAGACTGTCTATGCCATTGTTGATGGGTTCAAGCTTATAAAGTCTCTTGCCTATAAACACCTCAAGGAAGCAGGTGTTGGAGAAGTGGAAAAGGATGAGAGTGTAAAGATAAACCCATCAACATGGTATTCGCAGGAGGCATGGCTTAAGGCCTTTGAAAGTATATCAAAAGAGGTAGGAGATTCTGTATTGTATCAGATTGGACTTGCTATACCGAGAAATGCGAAATTTCCTCCTTGGGTTGTTGATATTGATACTGCCGTTCAATCAATTGATGTTGCCTACCATATGAATCACAGGAAGGGTGGGCGGGAGATGTTTGACCCTACAACAGGAAAAATGTTAGAGGGGATAGGGCATTATGGATATAATAGAATAACAGGCGAGAACAAAATCATAAGTGTATGTGAAAATCCTTACCCATGTGAATTTGACAAAGGGATATTGACAACAATGGCGCAGAAGTTTCAGCCTCTTGCCAAGGTGAAACATGACGATTTAAAGCCATGCCGCAAAAAAGGCCAAAAGAGCTGCACTTATGTTATTACCTGGTAATTTCATCAATCCAAAAAATGCAGTTGCATTTTTTGGCAACCTCAATCCCTCCCCCTTTATCCCCCTTTTCTGGGGACAGATTTGAAATCTGTCCCCACAGGGGGGCAGGGGGAGGCTGCGTCATCCGCCTCAGGCGGACAGGCTGTCCAAATACTCACATACGTAAAATAGTATGCTCCGTTTTGTCCAGCCTGCTTTTCCTTGTCCCCTGATAGAAACTTTCAGGGGCAGGCTTTGAGCAAAATCTTGCGGTTGTCCCGAAAATAGTTTTCATAACACCCCTCTAACCCCCTCTTACCTTGAGGCTGTGTCATAATCCTCTTTTTGTCATTGCGAGCGACCGAAGGGAGCGTGGCAATCTCTTGTTTTTCAATAAGTTGCAGATTGCTTCGGTCGCTGCGCTCCCTCGCAATGACATTATGACACAGCCTCCTTAAGAGGGGGGACTTGCTTCCCCTCTTGGGACAAGAGGGGATTGAGGGGAGTTAGCCTAATTTTCATCCTCTCCGCCAAAGGCGGATGAGCCGAAGGCTCGTGTGGGTTTCTCCCGAAAATACCTCATATGCGCATTAACGTAGCGTTGCCCTTTATGGGCAACGGTTTTTAGTTGGCACGCTTAGCGTGCCGTTGGGGATAAACCCCAACGCTACAAAAATCCAATTTTCATGCCCTCCGCCTAAGGCGGGCTCGTGTGGGTTTGCCCCGAAAAATAAAAACCAAATGCATTTTTCGGGTCAACATAAAATAGTTGGGTCCGGAATGAAGGTGGGCTGCCAATTTTTTTTCTCTAAGATTTGACTAATCTCCGGCGCTTCTTCAGGTATGTCATAATGAGTTCTGATAAATAAGTGTATATCGTAAGGTATTCGTCCTGCGGCTTTCTTATAAAATTCAATATAATTTTTTAATTTTATCTTCCTGCCTTCAGTTGTATCATTAGGCCTCATGCAGAGCTTAGCTGCCAAAGGAAGAACATCCTCTATGGTTTCCGCAAAACATAAAAGATTTTGAGGCGCCGGACCCGCTTGAACAATATCTCCAATTCTCTGGTCTTTTACCTGCCAGTCACCATCCTGGCCTAAAAGGTAAAGACCGTAATTTTTAAATCTCGGCCCAAAGATAACTGGTATTCCAAGCCTTGCCATGCCAAGCGCTGAAGAAAACGCCTTCTGCGTAAATGCGCCCCAGAGGATTACAGTGGCGCCTACCCTGTTAATGATATAATCCGCAATCTCTTGGTAATTGTTTTCTAACTTTCGATGGCACATTATCTGGGCAATCTTGATGCAAGCGCCTATTAAATGGGATGCAGACACGCACGAGCCAAGGTTTGTGAGATTTCTGCTATCAAAGGAATCTGGGCTATCTTTAAATAAATTTCCCCTTGCAACATCCATCGAGGCGCAGCCGCCGGTGGAAACAATGTAGCCCCTGGAGAGAAACTCCTGTGCAAGATTATGAATGGGTGAATCGGGGAAACGGGGAATCGGAGATTCTTTATCCCCCATTCCCCCCGTCTCCGTTTCTCCGTATCCCTGCCGTTCCTCCGGGCATCCAAAGATTCCTATAATTCCCGGTATCTCTCCCATTACAATGGACGGCGCAACACCCCTGATTTCACTGTCCCTAATAGGGCCTCGTCCGATTCGTAAAAGACCTGACGTTGAGAGGTTAAGAGGGTGAGAAGTTAAGAGTTTTTGCTCATCTTCTAAACTTCTCATCTTCTCAACTTCTTTCCTGCTCCTGATCCCTGACCCTTGACTTCTGACCGCTGCATTTAAAGCCGCCTCCGCAGCCTTTTTCTTATCGAGGATAATGCCCGTGCCGTTCCTTGTAATATATTCGGATGCCTCGTCCGGAGACTTACCTGTCAAATCTTTGAGTCCGAGCGCAGTCTCCTGGGTCGTTGCAATGATAATACTGTCAACCTTCCTTGCCTCCTCAACTACATCGGCCCTGATGCACTGGGTATCAAGAATTACCATATCCGCAATACCCGACTTAATAACATCTATTTGCGAGGCCTGATTGCCTATTATTTTGAAACCATGACTATGCCTTGCGCCATCTGATGCTGCGCAACAAAGACCGCATACCTCTATCTTATCCTTAAGCCCTCTATCTTCAGCAAGATGCATAATCTCATGGGCAACAGTGGAGTTATGCCCGATGATAAGAATCACAGGCTTTGATGTATCAATAGTCTCTATGCCAATAGTTACAAGCGGCGAATTTGATTCGCCCTTTGGCATATTCATGGCAGATATCTGCGCAACATCTGCCAACTCCATGGCAAGATTATCCAGCATGCCTGCATGGAGCATCTTGCTTACAAAATCTTCAGGAGATGCCTCTGTGCCGAAATTTACGGATGACAGAAGATGGATTAACTGACCTTCTATATAGACGAGGATATCTTTAAATTCACCGATATTTTTCGGTGTGCAGCCTGTTATTAAAGTTGTAATCGGGGTTGGCATCGAGGTATGCGAGCCCATGTTTACAGGACAGTCTTTACCGAATTTGTTTATTAAATCTTCAGCCAGCCTCGCAGCATGAGAGACATGGCCGGATGCTCCGATAACAGCATCTAATAAAGCTTCCCGTGCCTTGAAACCTTTCTCATCAATACCGCATTTTCCAACCCTTCCGCTCCCTACCCTTACTAAACCTCCATCATCCCCCCCCTTTAATAAAGGGGGGGCAGGAGGGGTTAGCTTGCACGGCCCCATGGCACATAGATGGCAGGTTTTATTTGGTTTAGAAAAAACAGGCTTGTATCTCTTAAGGAGAGTAAAATCCCAATTACGCAGGTCAAATATGTCGGGATATTGGCTCATGAATTTATAATCTCATTAACATGTGTTTGAATTATCATAAAGAACCTTTGCAGGTCAAGCCTTGTCAAAGCAGCCCTTGATAAAAAGCCAAAGCGATTGTTACCGGCAAGCCACAGATTTGTCAAGGAGGAGATCTCAATATTTTAAGTTGACATATTAAAATCCTGTGCTATCAATTACCGAAAAGGGAAAAGAAAGGTAATATATAATGGCAGATACCATCACACCATAATTCTCACGATAGAACCTTTTTATTATTATTGGTTCATATCCGGAACTTTGTGATGTGGTGGTAAACCCCTACACCAAAAATTTTGGTGTAGGGGGTAAAATAAACCCCGTTACACTAATTTTGATGGCGGGCTTCTCTGATGGTGGAGGGCCCAAGGTGCAACGGGGTTTATTTTTGAGATGTATTATTATAACTGATTTAAGATGCCTTTTTCCAGTAAGTTTTTAATTGCTTTTTAGACGCTTCTGTTCCAAATTTTCCTATCTTTTTAAGATATAACAAAAATTATGATAAGGGCGATCCCGGTTAAGAGATGAGCTGAGATAGTAGCCTTGATGGAAGGAATGAGCTCTTTGAATTTGTCATAATTTTTAAAAAGTCCTTTTACTGCAATTGCGCCAAATGCGGCAGGGAGCAGGGCAAATAGTGCTGTAGATGGTGATAGGTTTAATGTTACGCTCAGCATAATGCTTAGATATGCGCCAATTATGAGTATTACAAAGCCCCATCGCGCCTTTTTCTTTCCAAGGCGCACAACTATCTGATTTTTCCCAACAGCCTTATCCGCATCATAGTCAGGAAATTCGTTTATATATAGGATTGCAGCAATAAGAAATGATAATGGGAAAGAGGCGAATACAGCGCTAATAGACACATCCTGTATCTGTACATAGTATGAACCAACAACTGTGAAAAGGCCAAAGTTGAGACCGACCAACAGTTCTCCGAGCCCCCTGCTTACAAGAAAGAGCGGCGGTGCAGAATAATAATAGCCGGATAACAGTCCGATAACACCAATAAAGAGAAGCGGCGTCCCTCGCTCATAAACAAGACAAAGGCCTATTATACTTCCTGTGATGAGAAACGCGATGCTTAAAAAATATGTCTCCTTTGGCGTCATAACTTTATTCTGTATCATCCTGCTTCCGCCAGTAAATGGTGTAAGGCCTGTGCGGTTAATATTATCCGTTCCATTAAGATAATCAAAATAGTCATTCAATACATTTATACCCGCATGATAGAAAATGGCTGCGAGGAGGGATAATAGGAAGTAAGCTAAGACGAATATTTTATG
>Ga0154593_1064_pt1 | contig 7794 bp, 7 predicted proteins | sample RifGroF2_FD_116022 | JGI IMG/M metagenome (GOLD analysis project Ga0154593, IMG submission 116022) | Deltaproteobacteria bacterium GWF2_42_12 | reverse complement strand
TATGCAAAGGTAAGTCCAACCTTGTCATTGATTGCCACCTGATTTACCCCTTCGAGTTGATATTCAATGGGGTCCTCAAGGGTAATCACATTGATGGCAGGCGTCTTAATATAAGCAATCATTGCGTACAGGGTAGATGTCTTACCGCTTCCAGTAGGCCCTGTAACAAGCACTATCCCCTGTGGACGTTCAATAATTGATGTTACCCTCTCTTTTGATTGCGGGGAAAGGCCTATTTCATCCAATTGAAGGGCGGTAGCCTTTGAATCAAGGATACGCATTACTATCTTTTCGCCATACTGGGTCGGAAGCGAAGATATTCTTAAATCCATCTCCCTACCTCCAACCCTGACCTGCATCCTCCCATCCTGAGGGATTCTTCTCTCTGCGATATCCATTCTTGCCATTATCTTTATCCTTGATGTTACAGCGCCCTGAACCCATTTAGGCAGCTGCATAACATCCCTCATAATCCCGTCAATCCTCTCCCTCAATTTGACGATATGGTCCTGCGGCTCAATATGTATATCGCTCGCCCTGTTTTCAACGCCATGGATTATGATGGAATCCACCATTTTGATAATAGGAGGCGCTTCACTCTTCTTTAGCAGCTCTTCCGTAGTTCTTGTATAATCTCTTTCGTGAATCACCTCTACAAACTTCTCCTTGGCCATATCGCCTACAATGTCTTCCAAAGGAAGCGAAAGGTGATAATGGGTCTTTATTGCCACAAGGATATCGGATATGGTAGCTACCATAGGTGAGCATTCACGATTTGTAGCAAATCTGATATCATCAAGCGCCTCCATATTAAGAGGGTCTGACATGGCAAGTTTGATAACATTTCTTTTTTCCAATGAAATAGGCACAAGGAGATGCTGTCTGGCGAGTTTTTCCGGTACGAGTTTAATTGCCTCAGGGTCAATAACCGCTGTTGGCAGGTCCATATAGGGAATATTGAGCTGATAAGCGAGGGTCTGGGCTATATCCAATTCTGTAGTAAACCCCTTTTCCACAAGTAAGGTGCCGAGTCTTTTCCCTTTTTGTTTCTTTCCCTCTTCAAGTGTAGCATCTAACTGTTCATTTGTAATAAGCCCAGCTTCTACAAGAAGTTCTCCGAGCTTTTTAGTTGCCATAAATAACCTCTTAATTACACCGATTTTTAAATACAATTATCATGTTCTCAGATATATCCAGAATTCTTTATTCCCTTTTACACCCTTTATCGCAGATTCACAAACACCTTTTACAGCAAGACCTATATCTTCTGCAAATATCTTTATCTCATGAATTATCTTTTCATGTTTTGCAGAATCTTTTATAATGCCCTTTTTTTCCACTTCCCTTTTCTGCGCCTCAAACTGAGGTTTTATGAGTCCGAGGATGATGCCTTGTGGTTTTATAAATTTCATTACTGCAGGAACAACATTTTTTAATGAAATAAATGAAACATCTATTACAGCAATATCGACCTTTTCTCCGATATCTTTGGATTCAAGATATCTGATATTCTTTCCTTCCAGAACCACAACCCTTTTATCGTTTCTGAGTCGCCAGTCCAAAAGTCCCTTGCCAACATCTATTGCATAAACCTTTTGAGCGCCTCTCTTTAAAAGGCAATCTGTAAAACCGCCTGTGGACGCCCCTACATCCATAACTGTTGCGCCATGGACATCTATGTCAAAATGATTTAATACGCCCTCAAGCTTTATTCCACCTCTGCTGACATATGGCTCTTTCTCGAGAATAACGATTTCTGCATCGTTTTTTACCTCTGTCCCTGGCTTATCAAAAACAATACCATCTACAAGCACCCTACCTGTCATTATGACAGCCAATGCCTTTTCAGGATCGCTTACTAACCCTCGTCTGACAAGCGCCTCATCAAGACGCTCTTTTTCTTTCACTAACATTTGTTTTAATTATATCAATTACTGCCTTTTCTATGCCAGCGGCATCTATATTATAAAGGGTTCTCAGTTCTTTTTGAGAGCCATGCTCCACAAACTCGTCAGGAATTCCCATTCGTTTCATTTTGCAGCCTGCTACCCCATTGCGCTCTAAAACTTCAAGGACAGCGCTGCCAAATCCACCCTGAAGCGCATTTTCTTCTACTGTTATAATCTTATCTATTTTTCTGGTGAGAGAAAGTATAATCTCATCATCAAGAGGTTTAACAAAGCGACTGTTCACAACCGTCACCTTAATTCCACCTTTTTCTAACTGATAGGCAGCCTCTAATGAAGGATAAACGGTTGACCCTATTGCAAAAATAATGGCATCGTTTCCATTCATCAATATCTCAGCCTTGCCAAGAGGAATCTCCTTCAAAGGTTGAGAGGTATCAACGTCATACCCTTCACCCCTGGGATAACGGATAACTGCGGGCTTTCCACATTTTATAGCAGTCTTGAGCATGGAGCGCAATTCACCCTCATCCTTTGGAGCCATAACAACCATATTCGGTATATGGCGAAGATATGATATATCAAACAAACCGTGATGGGTAGGTCCGTCAGCGCCAACGAGCCCTGCCCTGTCAACTGCAAACACTATAGGTAAATTCTGCAGGCAGACATCATGCAGTATCTCATCATAGGCCCTCTGTAAAAATGTAGAATAGATAGCTACTACAGGGATAAATCCCTGAGTTGATAGGCCTGCTGCAAAAGTTACCGCATGCTGCTCTGCAATCCCAACATCAAAAAATCTATCTGGAAATATTTTGGCAAATCTGTCTAAGCCGGTGCCTTCAGGCATAGCAGCGGTTATTGCAACAATTCTTTTATCCTGGTCAGCCAGTTCAACAAGCGTCTGACCAAAGACTTCTGTATAGGAAGCAGTCTGTTTCTTAGGTCTTATAGATTTACCGGTCTCTTTTTCGAACGGTCCAATGCCATGAAACCGGATCGGTTCTTGTTCTGCCGGCGTATACCCCTTACCTTTTTTTGTCAGCACATGAATGAGTATCGGGCCTTTTAAATCTTTCGCATCATTCAAGGTATTTATAAGCTCATCAAGATTATGGCCGTCTATTGGGCCAATATAATGAAAACCAAGTCCCTCAAACAACATACCTGGCGTAAGCAGCGCTATCAAGGAATCCTCTGCCCTTTTGGCAAATGATACAAGTCTGCTCCCAATCTTAGGTATAGACATAAAAAACCCTTCAGCCTCTTTCTTGAGACGGGTAGCCAGGCGTCCGGTAATCTTTCTGCTCAGGAACGAAGAAAGGGCGCCAACATTCTGTGATATGCTCATCTCATTATCATTCAGGATGACAATCATATCTTTTTTGAGATGCCCGGCTTGATTTAATCCCTCAAAGGCAATGCCTGAACTTAAAGAACCGTCTCCAATAATGGCTATAACTCTATAATTTTCATGATTTAAATCCCTTGCAACAGCCATACCCATAGCTGCGGAAATCGAGGTAGAGGAATGTCCGACACCAAAGGCATCGTATGCACTTTCAGATGGTTTTGGAAAACCGCTAATTCCGCCAAATTGGCGGATAGTCTTAAATGCCTCTCTTCTTCCGGTAAGAATCTTATGGGCATACGCCTGATGCCCAACATCCCAGATTATCTTGTCCCGTGGTGTATCAAACACATAATGAACTGCCACTGCAATATCAACAGCGCCGAGACTGGATGAGAGATGCCCCCCAATGCCTGAGATGGTATTGATAATCTCATCTCTTAGTTCGCTGGCAAGTGTGGGCAGGTTTTCAGCGGCTATTTTTTTTAGGTCGTTGGGAGTGTTTATGCTATCTAATAGTTTGGACATAAATACAATTATTAATTATGAATCAGGAATTACGAATTTTTTATTCTTACTAACCAGTCCAGAATAGTATTTACACACTATCCCCTTTTGTTCGTCATGCCCGAATTTTTTAATCGGGCATCCAGAGACTAAGAACTACTGGATTCCCGCTAAAAACATGCGGGAATGACACTGGGTGGAATGTATACTCTATATATGCGCTGATTAATATGTCAATACAAATATGGACTCCCTTATAATTCGTAATTTTTAATTCCTATTTGTTGTCATTTTCTCCTTTCAACAATATACTTTGCAATCTCTACCAATGGTTTAGCCTTTGGACCAAAATTACCTATAACAGTTATTGCAATATCTACTAATTCTTGCGCCCTCTTTCTTGATTCATCAATGCCTAAAACAGCCGGATAAGTAATCTTGCCTTTTTTCGCATCCCCTCCGACCCCTTTACCCATATGTTCTCTCTGGCCTTCTACATCAAGTATATCATCAGCTATTTGAAATGCAAGACCAATAGCCTCGCCATATTTAGTGATAGCTTCGAGAGGTTTTTCATCGGCCCCTGCCATAATAGCTCCAGCCCTGCAGCTTGCAAGGATTAATTCCCCTGTCTTATGGATATGGATATACTCAAGCACAGGAAAAGCGACCTCTTTTCCCTCTGACTCTATATCAACAACCTGACCGCCAACCATACCTGTAGAGCCGGCAGCCTTTGCTATCTCCCTGATAGTGTCTAAAAGGCTGGCCTGTTCGTCATTTGTTGCTGCCTTGCAACTCGCCATTATAGAAAATGCTGAGGCCAGGAGGGCGTCACCTGCGAGTATTGCCATAGCCTCTCCAAACACCTTATGATTTGTCGGCATTCCCCGTCTTAAATCATCATTATCAAGGGCAGGCAGGTCGTCATGTATTAATGAATACGTATGTATCAACTCAATTGCGCAACCTATGTTTGTAATATTTTCATTTAGTTTTGCAAATACCTCTGCACAGGCTAAGCACAGTATAGGCCTGACCCGTTTTCCTCCTGCAAATACGCTATATCGCATTGCCTTGTGTAGCCTCTGAGGAAACTCATCTTCCTTGGGCAAAACAGTGTCGAGCGCCTTATTTATGATATCTTCTTTTTCTTTTAGATAGCTATTTAGGTTCAAGATTATTCTTCATCCTGCTCAAATGGTTTGGATTCCAGCTCGCCGCTGTCATTTCTCATAAGAATTTCCACCTTCTTTTCAGCCTTATCCAGCATCTTATTGCACAGCCGCGAAAGACGCACGCCTTCTTCAAATATCTTTAAAGACCTCTCAAGCGGGATTCCCCCTTTTTCAAGGGTACCCACAATCTCTTCTAATCTTTTTAATGCGTCTTCAAACTTTATCTCTGCCATTAAATAAATGCCTCTCGATTACACCACGCTAAGCGTGGTTACGCAGATTTTTGAATACGATTACACAGATTATAATACAGGTCTTTAATCTGTGTAATCTGCTTTTTTTAATCTGCGTAATCAGATAGTTTTTGTCACCTTACAGAATATCTCTCCCTTTGCAAGAACTACATTCATATCATCGCCAACAGATACATCTTTTGAGTTTCGGAGGATGACCATAGATGGGATCTTTCTTGTAATACTGTAACCCCTTGCAAGCATATTGAGCGGACTGAGGATGTTGAGCCTTTCTGTTATATGCAGATAGTCTTTTTTAACCATTTCAAGATAGTGCGATACTGCAATATCAAGTCTCCCCGCAACATCTCCGAGCCTTAACCTTATCTCCTTTAATCTCCTCGATGGATCTATTAACCCGCGTTCTAATCTATGGAGGAGGATTCTTTGGTCATCTACCCTATGTATCATCATGGAACGCAGCTGAGAGTTGATAGCAATCAATTTTTCTATAAATTCTTCTTTGGAGCGGATAACCATTTCAGCGGCAGCAGACGGAGTTGGCGCCCTGAGGTCTGCAACCATATCAGCTATGGTCCAGTCTATTTCATGTCCAACTGCTGAAACAACAGGGACCTTTGATTTATATATGGCCCTTGCAACAATCTCCTCATTAAATGCCCAGAGGTCTTCCTGTGAGCCGCCGCCTCTTGCAATGATAATTATATCAATATCCTTCATTTGATTCAGTTCATAAATACCTTCTGTGATTTCCCGCGCTGATTCAATACCCTGAACCCTTACTGGATAGATGAGAATACTGATATCAGCAAACCGTCTGCCAAAAACCTTCAACATATCGCGGATAGCTGCCCCTGTAGGCGATGTAACAATGCCAATCTTTTTGGGCAAAATGGGAAGCGGTCTTTTTCGATCTGAGTCAAAAAAACCCTCTTTTGCAAGTTTCTCTTTTAACTGCTGCAGGGCAGCCTGCAGCGCACCAAGGCCTTTTGGCTCAATATAATCCAGTATCAGCTGATACTCGCCTCTTTCCTGATATACGCTAACCATGCCTCTGCATATCACATGGAGACCATCTGAAGGTTTAAATTTAAAAAATTTAGCCTGATTTCTGAATACCACAGCCCTTATCTGTGCGCCTGCGTCTTTTAAGGTAAAATAGATATGGCCTGAAACAGGCGACCTTAAATTAGAAATCTCTCCCTCAACCCACACATAATAGAGGTTGGTTTCAAGTAAGGCCTTTATCTTTTGGGTAAGTTCTGAGATGGTGAGTATGCGTCGGGCTGGACCTACCATGAAAAAAAGGATAGCAAACTTTAAAGACTATTACTACTAATAAATTACCCCTTTCCATTGAGAAACAGAAAGGGGTAATGCGCCTGGTGGGATTAAAGAACTATGATTTTTTTATAACATTTGAAGCCTGAGGCCCTTTTGGACCCTGAGTTATATCAAACTCAACTTCATCGCCCTCTTTCAAGCTCTTGAATCCTTCAGAACTGATTGCCGTGTAGTGGACAAAAACATCCTCGCCTGACTCCTGCTGAATGAAGCCAAAGCCCTTGGTGTCATTGAACCACTTTACTTTTCCTCTCGCCATCTGTTTACCTCCTTTCTCAAGATCAAAGCAGCCTTATAGTTAGGCTGTTTTTTAAACAGATATACCGTGCTGAGCGTGGCATAATCACGCTCAGCGTGATTGCCAAAAAAAAACCGTGGAAGATTCACCAAAGCCTTCCACGGCTCGATAACCACTAATTTAACAACTATTACTGCCACAAAAAAACAATTCCTGCATAATGCATTTTTAAAATAGCAGAATTAGATATCCCTTGTCAAGCCTTTTCTGCAACCTGCTAGGACAACCCAGACACATCGTTATTGTGGTGGCAGGAGTTACCTCCTGTCACTCATTGCCGTCAGGAGGAAACAGGCTGATCGAGAATAGGCAAATTTCCTAAAAACATACGAAAATAATCTTCAAAACATATTTAAATTTATCAACGGAGGAGCTATAATCTTGGCAGTTGGATACTGAATAAAGGAGGTTTCCGATGGCCAAATTCAAGCCCTATCGAAAAGACCAATACTACCTACTTCCTCCCAAAGAAAAAAGGGGATTTATTTTCACCCTTTTCTTGGCCTCCCTTGTCTTCTACGAAAAAAAAGGCGAAAAAAGGGGACAGATTTATTTTCCCCTTTTTCTCGGTCTCCCTTGCCCTCTACATTCAATCCGTCTCCCTATCTTTCTTTCAACTTCTTCAATAAATCGGTTGCTTCCCGTGAGTTGGCCTCTCTGTAATGCCTCTCGTATCAATGCCCATTCGCCATCCGGAATAGAGCCTTTCACAAATTGTTTATATCTCTTCGCACGCTCTTTATCTGTGTTTCCTAAATTCTTGTAACATGGGTCTAAGTCTAACCAGTCAGGTTTTTCTATGCCTGTTTTGCATCTGTAACTCGACCATTTGTAATTTTCAGGCGCATCTACTATTTCAGCCCTTATAGGATTTAATTCAACATAACGACAACAGGCCAAGAGATATTCATCTTGCTTTATAGGGCTGGATTTATAGCGGCCTTCCCATAAT
>Ga0154593_1025_pt1 | contig 7843 bp, 5 predicted proteins | sample RifGroF2_FD_116022 | JGI IMG/M metagenome (GOLD analysis project Ga0154593, IMG submission 116022) | Deltaproteobacteria bacterium GWF2_42_12 | reverse complement strand
CAACACCATCAACACCAAGCTTTTTACCCAACTCCTCTGGGTTCGTCATGTCAAGCTGGCTGCCAAGGGTAATGCCAAGTTCATCTTTGAGTATCTGGTTTACCTCCTGAGCGGGCTTAAACATATAGCACCTTTCAGGTAATTGAGCAGCAAACATCTCTCTCACCCTCTCAGGCCCTTCTATATCATTTGTGTGATTTACCATAGGCAGCACAGCGATTGTTTTTATAGGGTTGGTTGGGTCAGGCTGAACATAGTGCCGTGGAATTGAGCAACCTGCAATTCCAAGAAGAAAGGGTAAAATTAAAAAACAAAACATCCTTTTTTTATTTTTCATTGCGTTCCTCCTGATCGTTTAACTGCTGTGTATTAAAAGGCTGTTGAAAAAGTCTTCACCAGCCTTGATTACACAGATTAGAAAAATGATTACACAGATATTTACAGAAATTTTAAGGAGTTTTAATTTGTGTAATCTTGTCTTTTATCTGTGTAACCCCGCTTAGCGGTGTGTAATCAGAGATTGTTGAGTTTTTCAACAAGCTCTTAAAGAAATAAAGCAATATTATTCTTAAGGAGACTCGGATTCCGGCGCTGAAGGAGCTTCTATTGTCTTTGGCGGCGACATTGTTCCGCCAAAGCTAACCTCAATGGTATTAGTCGTGGCGCTGGTAATCTTTAGTTTCGGAATGTCAGCAAATTTCTTTTTTGCAATCTCGTCAGCAAGCTGCTGCGCTCCTCCTTTATAATCCACATCAAGCACTGCTATCCCGGCCTCTACGCTCCTTTGATACACAGCATTCACGCCCCTTATCTGCGCCTTTACCGTATCCTTAAACTTTGCCAAATCAGAATATTCTTCAATGCCCTTGACTGTTATCTGAATCAACCCGCCTGCCTGAACCTCAGAGGTCCATTTTGTTGTAATCTGGTCTATCATCTTGCCGGCAAGCTCTCTCGCAGCCTTTTCAAGCGCCTCTGTTCCGCCTGTCACCTCTGAGATATTTCTGCTTACCCCATGCCCCCTGGATGCCCCCAACACCTGTCCGTTATCTACCCTTATAGCTGATGCTGAAATATCCGCAAGATAAGAACCAACGCTGCTACCTGACGTGCGCGGGCCCTCCTTTGCAATGGCCTTACCCTTTATCACAACCTCTGCGCCAAGTTTTCTGCCGAGCTCCCTTGCCCCTGCATCACTGAGATCAACCACACGGTATCCCTTAGATAACTCAATCTTACCTGTAACAGAAGAAATATCAACAATGTTGAACCCCTTATTTATAAACTCTTCTTTCAGGGCAGTCTCAGTTGCTGCCATGTCAAATTGCTGGCCGATTGCCTTTACATCGCCCCACCAACGCCACCAGAAGATATACTCTGCTCCAATATTCTGCTCTGCAATCATAAATAATACCCTCGGCTTCTCTACCCTTGCGTGCAAAAGCCCGAGGGCAGACAGGTCGTCCTTAAGATTTTCAACTGCCACAGTAGCCGAGATAGTTACTTCATATAGATTGCCCTTTGCCCCTGCATTCACCACATCGTATTTCTGAATATATCCCTGGGTCTTGGTAAAGACATTATCCCTTAAAACCTGATAATCCTGAACCATAGTCTCTGCCGAAACCATGGTGCCTACAGCCTGCTCCACTGCCTGACGCATAGCATCTTGAATAGCCAAATCCCTTGCCTGCGCCTCATTACCCATAGTATATGGCGCAACACCAGTAACATTAACAACCTGCGACTCAGCATAAACTGACTGTCGGCAGAAAAAAACGAAAAGCGCCACCATCAGTAGAACAAAAAACCTCTTTGCCATATCTCCTCCTTATACTCGTTTAGATAGAATTGTAAAATGTAGCTCGAATATTTTTAATTGCAAAATTATCTTCTCTTTCATCTTATCTTAAAATTTCCATTTTGCAATCTTCGATTTGCAATTCGTTATTCGGAGAATAACGCTACTTCCCCTCCAGCCTCTCCAGAATAAATTTCACCTGTTTATCTCCAGGGTTCAACCTCAGAGCCTCTTTTATTGCAATCTTTGCATCTTCATCTTTTCCAAGCTGATACAGTAATAAACCATACGCCTTTGAAAGATTTGAATCAAGGGGAAATTTTTCTACGCCCCTTTTTAAGAAACCGAGCGCCTTATCATTATCCTCCATCCCCTGATAGGAAAGGGCTAAGTAATAATATGTTGTCGCGCTTTCCTCAAGTATGAGGGCATCCTCAAACTGCGCCGCAGCCTTCCCAAAATTCCTTTCCCTGAAATATTTCCCTGCGCTTACTAAAAGTTCCGCAGCCTTAATCTTTTTCTCCTCTGGGCTTAAGAGAGAGTATGGATTTACTATTACCTTTACTGGTTTTCCATTTGGATACTTATCATCAAGCACAGTTACGACCTTAATATCCCCCTTAAATCTCATCTCCTCAAAGACAATTGTTCCAAAGAAATTATTATCAAGTTGAACTGTTAATCCACCCTCCCCCCCTTTATCAAAGGGGGATGTGGGGGGATTTTCAATATTTATCTCGTTTGCGTATATATTATCTTCTTTAATTACAGGGCTGGATTTCACTATCTGCAAGCCAATTTTATTCTGGGTTATGTCACTTGCAGTAATTGTAGTCTGTGACGAATCTAACAAGACACCCATAGAATTATGCCATATAGTTGATTGAGCTATGCTTGGAGAAGGCGTGCCTGTTGCATGAACACCTGTATTATTTTTTTCAAGAATTGTATACTGGATATGAGCAGGTGTATTGACAAATTTAAGCGCAGTCCTTGCCCCACTCGCCTTTACAAATAACAGACTCGCATCACCATTGTCAATAATTATGCCATTCCAAATATCCTCTGGCGTCTTTGGCGAAAACTCTATCCACTCTTCTTTTTTTCCATTAGCAATCATCTTTCCTAAAACCTTAATAGAAGAACCTTTCTCACATAAGAACTTTGAATCAGGTTCAACAGTCAATATGACTCCCTTTGCAACAGTGACCTCATCTCTAACAATATAAATGCCTGCAGATAGCGTTAAATCTGCCTTTATCTCACCTGTAAGAACTACATGCTCCTTTTGTCTAAGCGCAAGTTTCATTGCCTCTGACTGCTCGCCTTCATTCTTTGCGCTGTCCTCTGCGGCAATCCGATAATAATAAACCTCGCCAGCCTTTACATTATTATCAATAAACCGCTCCTCCTCCACAAAACCTATTTGTTCAAAACCAGATATCGGCTTTGTGCTCCTTAAAATGCGATAACCTCTTAGCTCTGTGGAATGCGTTTTAATCCAAGATAGCTCAAGCCTGTCTATAAATGCCCTGCCATTTAAGCCGCCAACCTGCGGCGGCGGCGTTGTATCTATGGTCAAAAGCCCGGTTATATCTATAAATGACGATTCTTCGCCTGTCGAGCGTCTGAGATATGCGATAACCGGCGCATCCCTGATATTATCGCCAGGAACTGATAGATACTCTCCAAGGTACTGGCCCTCCTTTATCTCTTTCATTAGAAGCCCTTTTTTAAAACCCCCTATCTCAAATATTGCAATAAGCCCTTTTTCTCCTTCCATCGCTACTTTAAAGACCTTACCTTTGCCAAAAGGCCCTTCCTTAACATTGGACACAACCTCTTTTATCAATGGTCTTGCCTCGGCCTTACGACCTGCCGGCGCCGGAATCTTTTCGCTTAGTTTCCATCCCAGCTCATTGACAACCCTGACCTTTTGAATCTCCCTTATATTCAAGGCGGATGAGACTGCGGTAATAAGCGCTCCGATAGGAGACAAAGGAATGCCGCCTTCATGGTATCTGACAGCCTCCTTGAACCTTAAAATCTCCTCGCCTGTCTTCGTATTAACCATCCACACCTCTGCCTCAGCGCCCATCTGTGAATATGCCAACGCATAAACCTTACTGAAACCAGTAACCTTTCCGTATATCAAACCATCTGCATCAATGGCCTTTGCAACCTCTTTTGGCGGGATGTCAAATATTGTAGCGCCAGCAGATTTTTCCAGCTGGGCAACCTTTTCGTCAACTATATATGGCTCTATTTTTTGGTATGGTTTTGAGGAAAAATGGTTTGAAAAGCTCTTTCTGACCTGGCCTGATATGCCGACCTCATCGGTATCGTTGCCAAACGGAAGAATTGCTACAGTGCGGGGAAGCTCCTTTGAAGATAATAAAATCTCTGATTTTTTCTCTCCTTGCTGCGGTGCAGCGCAGGCAGAAAGGAGAAAAACGACTGTAACCCATACAGAACAACGATGCATTTTTCTCATGCAAGTCAACCTCCGCCAAGCCCGATGCGTCTTCAAGATGGTTAGAGTATAGCTTGGCCTCTGATATCTGTCAATACGCCAAACGGCTATCATTACATTCGGCGCTTATTAAAAAAATATGAGAAGTATTTCAGACAACCCACACGCGTTAGCAGGCTGTTGAAAAAATCTTCAACAGCCTTTGAGATTGTTGAGTTTTTCAACAAGCTCTTAGAAACTATCGCCCATTCAACTCCGAAACCGATGAAACTCTTTTATAAACAACATCTTCAAATTTTTTGAAATGTTCTGTTCCGCACTTGATTTTCAGTTTTTCACTGCCCCTTAATTCCTGCCCTTCGCCTTTTGTCTCTGCCACGAAATAGATTTTCTTTTCTCCCTTAAAAACTATCGCCCAGTCTGGGTTATATGTGCCTATAGGTGTGTTTATCCTGAACCATGAAGGGAGTTTGAAAAAGAACTCTATGTTCTCACTGCTCTCACAATCTCTGGCGAACTGATTTTCTACGGATGAATCAAGGGGGATGTAATTCTCATAAATGGTCTTGTCTGGGTTCTTTACTGAAATGGTCGCTGTCCCTCATTTTCCCGCCAATCTCAATCTCCCGCAGATAATGTGCCTGTGGCTTTTCTCTACTGCAAGACAGAAGAAAAATGCCTGTTCTAATTAAAAGCAAATGCCAATGTAAACAACGAATATAAGCCATTCTCAAATAATTAGAACCGTCCCATTAAACCCCATTAAACCTGGGCGAGGGTGTCGTGGATGGTATCTGTGTGGTTTCCGGAGAGTTTTTTATCAACCCATTGAAGTATCTCGTGAGAAACTATATTCTCATGCTTTGCCAGAACTGTTTTTATCTAACCAGTTCTGCGTCTGTAAGTTATCAATCCTACTAAAATGTTCTGTATTGTTTGTTATCAGTATGCAGTGATTGGCAATAGATATGCTGGCAATCAGGATGTCGAAATCTTCTATTATTTTGCCCTTTGACTTTAGATTGGCTTTAATCTTTCCAAATTCTTTAGCAGATTCTTCGCTGTCGGATAAAACAGTCAGATTCTTTTTGAACAACTCAATTCGTTTTAGATTTTCTTCAACCTTCTTGGAATTATAAGCCCCGAAGTACAACTCGGCAAGAACACTGTTGGTTACAACCAAAGAATAGACACCGATTTCCTTAACTCTCTTTTTGAGGGATTCATTTCCGTTTAGCAAGTAAACACAACTATCTGTGTCTAAAAGATATTTCAAAAAATATCCCCTGTTCTTGCTGTAGATTTCCTGCTGGAATAAATATCTTTTATCTGCCCTTCTACTGTTCTGTCATCTTCCCATGTGCCGCATACTGATAGAAATTCTTCTGTTGCAAGTTTTTCATCATATTCAGGCTTTATAATCTCTTGATTCAGAAGATGGATAATTTTAAATAATTTTCCCTGCAGGGGTTCGGAAAGATTCCGTATCTCTTTTAAGATTTCTTCTTCATATATTGTTTTGGTCTCCATGACAATCACCTCTTTTCTCTTTTGTTGGTTTACCTTTTCGATTATCTTGGTTAAAATTTACCATATAATCCTTATAAAATGCAACCGTCTCTAACACTGATTAGCACATTGCGAATATTAATGCACTCATTATGTGTCTGTGGCTTTTCTCTATTGCAAGACAGAAGAAAAATGCCTGTTCTCATTAAAAGCAAATGCTAATGTAAACAACGAATATAAGCCATTCTCAAATAATTAGAACCGTCCCCGTAAACTATTAAATGGTCGCTGTCCCTCATTTTCTTATCTTCTTATTTTAAATAATTTTTCCCTCTGTCTTTTCAGATAATGTGCCTGTGTCTTTTCTCTCTTGCAAGACAGAATAACTGTGCCTGTCCCAATTAACTGATGGCCTTCCTACTATCATTATTTCCCACTCAAATAGTCAGCAAGGAGCCCGCGGCTGTGCTCATCCTCATGGCAATACACGCACAGGTTTTCCCAGTTAGAGCCGTCAGGGGGATTATTAAGGTGGTTACCGTCTTTATGGTGCACGGTCAGCAAGCGCTGATTTTTGTAGGTGAACTCCCTGGCGCACTTGGCGCATATAAGTCCGTGGATTTTTAGTGAGCGTTCGCGGTAGTCGTTTTCCATTGCCTTTATCCTAAAATAGGTGCTGACACTCATTTCACCTTGCTTTAAAAAGTGGAGACGCGATCCCTTTATGTTTCCTTACGGCAAGGATGAACAATTCCTCCAACAAAAAAGCTACAATGCAAGACTTGACCCTACTTTCACCCACACGCGTTAGAAATTATCGCCCGTTCAACTCCGAAACCGATGAAACTCTTTTATACACAACATCTTCAAATTTTTTAAAGTGCTCCGCCCCGCACTTGATTTTCAGTTTCTCACTGCCCCTTAATTCCTGTCCTTCGCCTTTTGTCTCCGCTACGAAATAGATTTTCTTTTCTCCCTTGAAGACTATTGCCCAGTCGGGATTATAGGTGCCGATGGGCGTATTTATCCTGAACCAAAAAGGGAGTTTGAAAAAGAACTCTATGTTCTCGCTGCTCTCGCAATCTTTGGCAAACTTATTTTCAACGGATGAATCGAGCGGAATGTAGTTTTCATAAACGGTTTTCTCAGGTTTCTTGACATGATGCGTAAACTCATCAAGGTAAATTTCAAAATCCTTGTCGTCAAACAATGTCATTTCATAAACCTTATCGCCGATCTTTTCATACTTGATACCGTCCACCATTAACTCATACAGCGCTGATTTGACGGAGGCTGCCGCATTATCCATAAAGAGCTGCGGGTTGAACAGCGCTTCACTTAATCTCCCCGACTTTTTGAGTATTTTTAAGATGGTATGCCGCGTCAACTCGGTCTTTGACTGAATATAAGTCAGCATATCGGGCATTTCAAACCTTAATTCGTAATCGTCATTAACACTGTCGCTTACCAACTGTCCGTCAATGCCGTCTTGAGTTATCACAACCCTTTTCTTGGTTGACTTAATGGCGGGCTTTTTCGTTTCAGGCATGTTCTTTATTTCTTTTGCAGACATGGCAATCAATTCATCTGTTTTGTATTCAACGCTATATCGTGTTTGGAATTTTATCTTCTCCCAAATCTCAAGAAATTTAGGGTCTGCCTCAAAACCCTTGCGGAAATTGACCTTCTGCCTTTCGTACCTGTTCTTTATTCTTCCAGAAAAATCCACACCACAATCTTCCTGAATTTCTTTCTGCAATGCCTTTGCAAAATCCTCATACCGTTCATTTGCCACAACGGTCAATTTGTTTATATTACGGTCAAATATCCGCTCGCCATTTTGATTTACCGGCAGGCGTAAGCCCCTGCCTATCTCCTGCCTCTTTTTGATTTCAGATTTAGTTTCGTTCAGAGTGCATATCTGAAACACATTTGGGTTGTCCCACCCCTCCCGCAATGCTGAATGGCTGAAGATAAAGCGGAGCGGCGTATCAGGGTCAAGGAGTTTCTCCTTGTCCTGCATTATCAGTTTGTAAGTGTCATAATCCGCCTGACTCTCT
>Ga0154593_1028_pt1 | contig 10756 bp, 12 predicted proteins | sample RifGroF2_FD_116022 | JGI IMG/M metagenome (GOLD analysis project Ga0154593, IMG submission 116022) | Deltaproteobacteria bacterium GWF2_42_12 | reverse complement strand
TTTTAACTAATCTCCGCGTCTCAGCCGCAGCACTCATTGTCGCGCAAGCCGCCCTCAGATGTACGTACTTGTGAGACTGCCGTATTTCGTAAGCCCCATGGATCGGTAGTCGCGGTATCAGAAAAGTACTTCTTCAAGTAACTGTGGAAGTAATCACGCTCGGCCGTCTTGTGAGGCTTGCCTGCAACCCTCCGAACAATTTCATCCAGAGAGTCAATATACAAAAGAAACACCTGTACCGGTTCATCGCCAAGTGTCGCTGCTACAAGCTCGGGGTCAAGCATGCCCTTCTCGCAAAGAGCACGAAGACGCAGGAAGTACTGAGAAACCTTGCGTCGCGCATCGCCCATTTTCGTCGCCTTACTAGATCGCTCTGACGCACGGAGTTCATTCTCGTACCTTTGGATGGCCGTCGTGGGATCCTCGCGCCACCATTGGCGAATTGCATCGAGATGATCTGCGAGTCCAGCATATTCCTCCAGCATTTGCTTGAGAAGACCACCTTGATTAGCCTTCCACGCATTGGCGACGCCATCAGCGGTTGCCTTTGCTAGCCTTCTCGTGAGGATAGGCGTAGTACAGTGCTATGGCAGCTGCGATAATTGTCGCCCAAAAGACTGGCAGGTCATCCGGTGGCCAAGACCACCATGTGATATTGAGCCAATGAATCTGCCACTCATCTTGCATATGTTTTAAACGTATGGAATTAGGGACACATGTTCATGCTCAGTCCTCTCCATCGCCTTATTCGCGTTCTTCATGCACTGTTTTTATTTATACTAACCAGTTTATTTACTATTGTCCTAAACGCCCCTTCATGGGATGTGTTTTTGAGATCTGTTAATGGGCCAGAAGAACTTTGTGGCACTTCAGCAAGCGGGAAATAATTACCAAGAGATGTCGATTCAAGAATTTTCTGCACTTCAGGAGTAATAGGTGTAGTTCTATTAGGCCAATTACCATGGTGGGCGAAAATACCATAAGCACTAGCACCTGTAGCATTTACAACGATTCCGAATGGTTCTTGGTCAAGAGCATTGTCCTTCTGGTCATGTCGAATACCATTAACTACAAGATAAACTGAGCCACTACTTGTAGGTTCCCACATAAGCAAGGCACTAGTCATTTGTTTTCGTAGCGACTCTGGTATAGCTGAAGGTATTCGACTTGATGGCAACCATTTATAGCCAGATGTAGCGTTACATTCTTTTGCTATTTGCTCAAATTCCTCTATATGAGATGAACTTAATGAAAAAGTACTAAATTCCATTTGATTTTTACCAAACGATTAAAAATCAGCAGCGGTGGGCTTTGTCATCCGCTGGAATGGCTTGTAAGGTAGTTATCAATGCTAATTTCTCTTTCGTGGCAGAAGGCAACCGTACAGGCGCAAGGATGATTATCAGATTTATTTTTTTCCATAGAATCTCTTACCTTGGAAATAAAAAAGAAAGATATAATCGGCTTACCTGACAAATTGTTCTACCTTAACCCCTGTAATCTTTCCGTAATCCCTCATATCTGATGTGATAACCGAAAATCCTAAGGAGATTGCAGTTGCGGCTATTATGAGGTCATGGGCGCCTATGTTAATACCCTTTTTAGCCAGGTTTGCCCATACTCTCGCATAAATTCTTGCTACACTCAAATCAAATGGGTATATCGGGAAGTTTTCTATAATCTTCTCCACATAAGACTCTCTTTTCAACCGCCTCTTTTCTGAATCAGCCCTGTGGACGCCGTGGAGAAGTTCAGAAACCGTAATGACGCTTATTCCAAATGGTTCGTCTTCCCTTCCTTCAATAAGCCTATCAGTATTTAAAGAGCTTCGCTCTATGGCAATAAGGACGCTCGTATCAAATATTACTCCCATTTGCCCTGCTCCGGCACAAACGGCTGTTCTTTTATAATCTTCTTTAAATCTGCTCCAAATCTCTCAGCCTCGTCACCAAGCCGGGGAATCTTTTTCATCAATCCTTTTAACTCGCCAAGGGTTCTCTCTTTTAAAGGTGTCTCCGCAGGTGAGATAGAGGCTATGGGCTTTCCGCCTCTCAAGATTGTATAGTGGTCTCCTCTATACTTTATGGAATTAAGGATTTCTGAGAATTTTCTTACAGCCTCTGTTGCACTAATTGTTTTTTCCATAATACCCCCATTTCATGTAAAATATGATTATAAAATTTTACATCTATATTAAACTTATTGTCAATCACTTTCTTTAATTCCATTAGCTCACCCCTTTAAAAATAGCGCGGTCTCAACACCACCAACCCCTCTTTTTTGGCAATATGCTTTTTCAAATCCTCATCTGCCACCTTGCCTGCAAGGGATGATGCATGCCGAAGAAGGGTAGTTCCTTGAGCCTGAATAATAATCCCCACATGGGAGACATCCAATCCATCATCTTTAGAATATATGCCGACATAATCTCCGGTCTTTAGTTTATCCAAGACCGCATCATCAATGGCATCAGCAGGTATGTATTTAACCTCCCGATCTTTTACTGCAATCCCCGGGAGGATGTATGTTCCATCCTTTCCCCGACTAAAACCCCGTATCAAGTACGGGGCAGGCTCTTCGGGGACAAGCTTGAGATTGAGCTTCTTTTTAACCTTTTTCGTTTTTGAACCCCCTATCGCCTCTGTCACATCAGCAATAAACCTTGAATTGGACTCTAGCCAATCAGTGAAGAAGTGATTCCTGTTCTCAAATGTTATCTTGCCCATGCGATACCGCACCTTTTTTAGATTTTCCATGAATCCGGAGAATGAGTTCGACAGACGCATCGCCTCAACATATTCAACAAAGGTCATGCAATCCACCCCTTCCAGATTTATGACAAAGACCTCAGGTGTGCTTTTATCACCAATCAATGTGGATTCTTTGTAATCCACACTTAGAAACTTTCCGGAGATAAACTCTATCCTTTCCCCGGCATCATTTATTCCAGAGGCTTCTTGCAGGATGCGGTCTAATTCCTCTTTCGTCCATCTGCCCAAAATAATCAGGTTATTTTTATCTTTTAAGGCATCCATTGATATAGAGGTTAGTTTATGTTAATTTTATTAAAAAAACAACCGCTCTAAAACATGTTGGAGGGGACAGTCCCGATTCGGAGCCTGCCCCGAACGGCTGAGATTGCGGAGCTTGTTCCGAGTCTGTCTTGAGATTGCTTCGTCGCTCTGCTCCTCGCAATGACAGACGAGGAAGCTTACGCCTCAATGACAAGTGAGGGGACTCCGCTTTGCTTCGTCCGTAAATCCGGGACAGTCCCCAGTTTCGCAATATCTCCATGTCATCAGACACTCAATCATATCTCACCATATTCAAAAGCCGTACTATGCCGGTATTGCTCTTTTTGGGCTTTTCATCAGGACTGCCGCTGGTATTGACTGCAGGGACATTGCAGGCGTGGATGACCGTGAGCGGCATTGACATCCGCACCATCGGCATATTTGCTCTTGTGGGTCTGCCTTATACCGTGAAATTCCTCTGGTCTCCTCTCATGGATAGATTTATCCCTCCGTTTGCTGGAAGACGCAGAGGCTGGATAATTGCCACCCAGATCGGACTTATCATCGGGATTGGCGCATTGGCGATGAATAATCCCCAGGACTCGTTATGGCTCATTGGTCTTATAGCCCTGATGGTTGCCTTTACCTCTGCCTCGCAGGATATTGTGTCTGATGCATACCGCACCGACATCCTTCAGGAGAAGGAGCGGGGACTGGGCGCAGGCGTATTTGTTACAGGCTACCGCATAGCCATGCTTGTTGGCGGCGCAGTGGCCCTTATCCTCTCAGACCAAATCGGCTGGGAGTCAACCTATCTCTTCATGGCTGGACTGATGTTCATAGGCATAGGCGCAGCGCTCTTTGGCAAAGAACCTGCTGAAACATCGCCTCCAAAAAATCTGGAGGAGGCTGTATGGGGGCCGCTAAAGGACTTCTTCTCCCGCCCCAGGGCATATATTCTGTTGCTCCTCATCATCCTTTATAAACTCTGTGATGCCTATGCAAGCACCATGACCACCCCATTTCTGATACGGGGCGTGGGTTTTACAGCAACAGATGTAGGGACTATTAATAAGGGATTTGGGTTCGTCTCTACCATAATAGGGGCGCTCGTGGGAGGCACCCTCATGATGAGGCTCGGCCTTTTCCGTTCTCTCCTTATATTCGGCATACTTCAGGCAGTTTCCAACCTGTCTTTTGTATTGCTTGCATGGGCCGGCAAAAGTTACGGGGTGTTGGTCTTTACTGTTGCACTTGAAAACATAAGCGGAGGCATGGGGACTTCTGCATTTGTAGCCCTTCTTATGTCGCTTTGCAACCACCGATACAGCGCTACACAGTATGCCTTACTATCGTCCCTTTCAGCGCTGGGCAGGACATTCATCGCCCCGACATCAGGCTATATGGTAGAGATATCAGGCTGGGCGGTCTTTTTCTTTGTCTCCGCCCTCTTTGCCCTTCCGGGATTGTGGCTTCTGTGGAGATTTAGGGATGAGATAGGGGAGTTAAAACATTGACAAGGGGATTGAGGGGAATTTTTGGCGGCGAGGATTCAGTCAACGAGGGTGATAAACGGCTGCTGGTGCATAAACATTTTCTATTTTGTTTTCAAGTCTAAAAATTTCTTTAATGCTATATCCATTGAGATTAAGTCTTGGGAAGCAAGTCTGCCTAATTTCTTCAAAACAAGTGTTTGTTCAATAGTTGATATGGCAGGCTTAATAGCAGATGGCCTCAATAACCCAGCACCCTGCCAATCTGCAATCAAGCATTCTCCTATTCCGATAGTTTTCTCTGTTTGGCTGGTGATTGCCATTATAACAATGTCAGAGGAGATATTGTTATAAGCATCAGAACTTATAACGACCGCTGGTCTCTTTTTGGTGGTTGTTTGATCGCTGAAGGGAAATGGGACAAGAACGACATCGCCTCTTTTATTAAGGGTCTCATAATACTAACTACATTCTTTTAGCTTTTTAAATCTAACCAGCCGATTTGTCATGCCCGAATGTTTCTATCCCCGATAGAGACGTTCGGGGACTCATCCAGCGTCTTTTGTGATACCGCCTACAACAGAAAGACTCTGGATTCCCGCTTAAAGATTGCGGGAATGACAGCATGTGAAGTTTTTGATTTATGTCAATACAATTTTGAGACCCTTAATATAGGCTGTCATAGACAGCATCCTCTTTATTATCCCAAATCTTTTCAAATGAGGCAGTTGACAATTCTTGAGAGGCTTTTGCAAGAAGATTTTTTTCTCTTTTGATTTCTAAAAACTGGATAAAGTCAAAAACCTCTGCAAGAAGGTTTTCAGGAAGTTTTTCTATCTCGGTTTTAATCATCTCTTTTACTGTCATCCTTAATCTCCTCTATTTCTGTTTTGAATTAATTATACCTGATTATCCCTTTTATTGCACCAGAATTTTTATCTATTCCCCTCCACAATCGCAATCTCCTCCAATACCCCTAAACCGTCTTGCTGACAAAACGCTGGATGTTCACACTGACACATTAAATGCCAAATTATCAATCAGCCCTGCCTGTATAAAATCCGCTGGTATATAAAGTGGAAAAGTTACAGATTTGTTTTTCCTTCCTCTATAGCTTTTCTTTGTCCAGTTTATAGATTTTTTACTGCTTGTCAACCTGCTTTAAAGCCTACTGATAAGTTCATACAGCGCCGGATATTCTGCTTTTAAGGATAATATGTCTTCCTTTAATAATCTTAAGCCTTCTGGTATATGCTTTAAGAAATATTTCTTGCCTTTTTTAGATGAAAGAAACCCATATGCGCCGAGCGCCTGCATATGCCTTTGAACACGGCAGATTTTAAGGGATTCTATAAATTCAGATTCATTGAACATGTTACCGACTCTTTTTATATCCCGAAAATCCCCCTCACCTTTCTCCTCTCCCCCGAGGGGAGAGGATGGGAGAGGGGGATATGTGCAACATGAATGTTTCATCTGTGAGATATAGTAATGCAAAAGGGTTTCTCTGCTGCTGTAATCAAGCCTGAAATAAGGGTCATATAGTATAGATGCTACATCGTATGCAGGCGGCCCAATCCTTGCACCCTGATAATCTATTAGCCTTGGAGCGCCCTTTTTGACCATTATATTCTGGGATTGAAAGTCTCTATGGATTATGGTCTTTGGAAAAGAGTCGAGCCTTTTTGCCAGACGGTGAAATTCCTCATTTAATGGGGTCATATCCTTGACCTTTTTTACCCCCACACCAAAACTTTTGGTGTGGGGGCGTACAAACTCTTCCATAAAATAATCTGTCTCCCATCTTGCATGACTATAATCAAAGACCCTCTCCTGAAGTGACGGACATTCAGCAACATGAGAGGTAGAAGTTGTATGGAGTTCTACAAGGATATTGAGGACCTTTTTATACATCTCCTCTATTTGCTTCTTTTCCCTTTTACATTTGAGCCAACTGTATAAAGAGAGGTCGCCGAGGTCTTCAAAAACTGCGGTCATGTTCTCATAGTCAACATCCATCACTTCAGGAACAGGGACATTATGTTTTCTAAAAAATTCTGTGAATTCTATATGCCGATGGAAGTCCGCATCGTTTTGTGAGTATCTCACATATACTTCTGATTGTTTGTTTTTTCTCCTTCTGTAATATCGTCTGTCTGAGCCGCCAACACCGATTAAAATGCTTGCCCCTGCATGTCTTAAGCAGGGGTCTTCACCTTTTCCCTGATCAAAGCATTCAGGGACATGTTTAAATCCAAGCATCTCTGATTCATTTAAATCTATTTTTATATCGCCGCATAGTATACAGTTTTCGTAAGAAAATTCCTCACCCTCCCCTTTATCCCCTCCCATCAAGGGAGGGGAGATTTCTTTAAGTTCCCTCTCCCCTTGCGGGAGAGGGTCAGAGCCTGCCCCAGAAGTCTTTATCGGGGGGTGAGGGGGAAGGGGTGGCAGGATGATGCAATTCCGAAGTGATGTGATACCAGACAGTCTACATCCTTTTTCAATCACAACATAGCCGTCCATCTCTATATTTCCACATTCTATATCAGGCTTGTCCCTGCAATCTTTAAACAGGGAATGGACATAGATTGTCTCACCAGAGGAACGCAATGCATGAACTACAGCAGCAGCATAAGCAGCGGGTGTTCCTATGTCTGTCCAGTAACAGCCGCTCACATCCACGCTTCCTATCTTGTGACCTACATCAATAGCCTTGAGCCACGCATCAGCGACGCTCGATTTCCCTGTGGGTAGGAAATTTAAAAATTCCGCCTCATAAACTGCGATCCCTGTAAAGGCCTTGCGAGTGCTGTCATTCCTGCGAAAGCAGGAATCCATATTTTTTCCACTTTCAAATTCTCTGGATTCCCACTTTTGTGGGAATGACAAAACATTTGTTAAATAGCCATCTTTGTCTACAGCAAGATTATTAAACTTTGGATAATCATGGACAGCGAGGGTGGCAATATTACCTGATGCAATGTGAAATTCAATGAGCCTTTCCAAATCTATGTCAGACAATATATCTCCATTATGCACGAGGAAACTTCCTTTTGACAGACGCGCCTCTGCATTCTTCAATGCGCCTCCTGTGCCGAGTATGGGTTCTTCATAAAAAATGGTTATGCGGTTTTTAAAGGCAGAATTATTTATATATTCAGAGATGAGTTCCTTTTTATGATGCAGATTTATTCCAATAGCACTCGCAAAGGGCGAGACCTTCTCAATAATCATTTCAAGCACAGGCCTGCCAAGGATTGGCAGAAGCGGTTTTGGAATAAGGTTTGTAATCGGGCGGAGCCTTTCGCCAAGCCCTGCGGCCAGAATAAACCCCGTTAGAAGGGATGGGGCTTTGTCCCCACCGTTTCTTGAAGGAATTAAAATTTTATCCATGTCATTTCCCATAAATGGCTGGGCTTTCTAACTGGGTAGAGGCTGATATGCTGCTATAGGCAAAACGCACTCTGTGAATGTACATATTTGCGCAGTTCAGCAATCAAAAGGCTCTTGCCGGTCATATGGGCAAAGAGGCCTTTTACTTCCTCAACTGAAAATACAACGGGAAGCTTCTGTCCCCGCTGTGCACGCACCGTGCTGCTGAGATCGCCGGTTTCTTTGCCAAGCACATCGGAAAAGGAACAGAATTGCATTGAATGCCTGATTCTGTGTCGAAACTGCTGACTCCTGATATTCTGTAGCTGACAATTCGTGCTTCCTCGCATAATCAAGAAATCGACTGACCCAATAAGCATAGAAGGGGATATTTTTTCCGGCACAAGCTCCCTGTCCAGAAGAAACTTCTGGAACTCAGGAAGGGTCTCTTATCGTTTTTAGTTCATATTACCACAAAATACGAAGTACCATAAACAAACATTTATTGATTTTATGTAATTTTTCTCATTTAAAAATCTTTCGGATGTGCTATATTTCAACCACTAACCTGGAAAACCGGAAATTCGACTATTAAATGTTGGGCCAACGAATAGTAATTACGACATTCCACTCACTAAAACATCAGTGAGTAAAAGCAGGAGACAAGTAAATACATAGCTATGAGTGAATACATGCCATGCGACTATATCTGATCAATCCTTCAAACCCGTTTGTCAGCATCGTCAACGTGAAGGAGAGCCGCTGGAACCGTTACCGTGTGTGGAAACCACTCAGCCTTATGGTTCTCGCGGGCCTAACCCCACCGGAGTGGGAAATTGCGATCGTGGACGAAAACCTCGGAGCTCCGAACTATGAGGCCATGCCTCGGCCGGACCTGGTGGGCATTACCGCTTTCACCGCACAGGCAAACCGCGCCTATGAAGTGGCCACTCTCTTCCGGAATCTGGGTATACCCGTCGTCATGGGCGGCATTCATGCGACTATGTGCCTGGACGAGGCCATGCAGCGCGTGGATTCAGTCGTCACGGGAGAAGCCGAGGGCATCTGGCCGCAGGTGCTGGAGGACGCCCGGCATGGCCGCCTGAAGCGATGGTATGACGGAGGACTTGCCGAGATGAACGATGTCCCGCTTGCCCGCCATGATTTGCTGGCTACGGGATATATCTTCGGAGCTATTCAGACCACACGTGGCTGTCCCTTGAATTGCAGCTTCTGCAGCGTGACGGTGTTTAACGGAGCCCGCTACCGGCAACGCCCCATTCCGGATGTAGTACGGGAATTCCAGTTGATTCATGAGAAACATGTTCTGGTGGTGGACGACAACCTCATCGGCACGCGCCCTGAACACATCGCCCGCGCCAAGGACCTGTTCCGCGCCATGGCACAGACGAACCTGCGAAAGGAATGGGTTGCCCAAGCCACCATTAACTTCGCCGACGACGAAGAACTTCTGGCGTTGGCCGCGAAGGCCGGGTGCAGAGGCGTCTTCATCGGCTTTGAGTCCCCCGCGCCGGAAGGGCTTCTGGAGCTCGGCAAGAAATTCAACCTTTTGAAAGGCCGGGACTTCCGCGCCTCAGTACGGCGCATACAACGGCACAACATTAAGGTAGTGGGTTCCTTTATCATCGGTTTGGACATAGACGAACCGGGCATCGGTAAACATATCGCCGAAGTTGCCAGTCAGTACGGTGTGGACAATCTCAACGTGCTGTTTTTGACTCCCTTGCCCGGCACACGCCTGTGGAACCAGATGACATCGGCTGGCCACATCGCCCTCGATACCTTCCCGGCAGACTGGAAATATTACACACTAACCTTCCCTGTAGCTCGGTATAAGTATTTTTCTCCGGACAGCATCATCGAAGAAATGATCTCCTGCGACCGGAACTTCTATTCAATGTCGCGCATTCTGCGCAGGGTCTGGAGTAACTTGTGGCAATACCGCAAACCGATGATCACCTTGGTGGGCAATCTCTCATACAGGAGCAATCTTCGGCTGCACTGTAAGGCATACGCGGACTTTAAACGTTACTTGGGCAATAGGCACAATTGTGTAAAGGAGTCATGAAAGAGAATGGTGATTAACTCTTTAGAAACAACAGATTCGAGGAAAATAGCCCAACAATGTGCTCCACCCGACTTCCGGGGCCTGGCGGCTTCCGTAAGCGGGTGAGCACTTCGTTAGGGGGTAAATTGATGGCTTTTCAATGGAGTAAATGCAGTAACAGGGCTATTAATAAATAAGATACCTTTCCCTTATCGTCCGATTAAAGTTTTGGCACTGGTCCGTCCACCACTCCTCCATCTGCTCCAAATCTTTGCCATCTTCAATATCCTTCCTTAATCTATCTGTGCCTGCAAGGATGTCAATAGGGAGTTTTTCTGTCTCGTATTCATACGGAGGTTCTTTCCACTTAAAGTCTTCAGGATACAAATCATGCACTGCCTTGAGTATCGCAACCCCTGTCTTAAAGGGCTTAAATTTTTCTCTGTTTGTAACATGCAACTGCGCACCGCCGCATAGTTTGCCGGCATGTTTTTGAAATGTCGGCTGAAAATAAAGAGGTCTAAAGACCACTCCCGGAAGTTTAAATTCATTCAGTCGTTTTATCAGGGCTTTAGGCTCAATGATCGGCGCACCAAAAATCTCAAAAGGCCGCGTAGTTCCCCTCCCCTCGCTCAATATAGTCCCTTCAATAAGGCACATGCCGGGATATACTGTTGCTGTATCCAGAGTGGGCATATTTGGCGAAGGTAAAACCCATGGAAGTCCGGTCATATCAAACCACATCCTGCGTTTCCATCCCTTCATCCTGATAATAGAAAGGTCGAGTTTTTGATAAAACTCGTTTT
>Ga0154593_1049_pt3 | contig 12670 bp, 14 predicted proteins | sample RifGroF2_FD_116022 | JGI IMG/M metagenome (GOLD analysis project Ga0154593, IMG submission 116022) | Deltaproteobacteria bacterium GWF2_42_12 | reverse complement strand
TGTAATATTCATTTGAATATTCTCTTTATTTTCTCAACATCTTTTCTTATCTGAATTGCTAACTCGCGCGCACTTTTAAAAACCTTTTCACCTCTCAATCTTTCCTCAAACTCCATCTTTATTTTTTTACCATAGATATTTCCCTTGAAACCTATGATATGCACCTCAACAGCGCGTCTTTTAGTATGGAATGTAGGAGCAAATCCTATGTTGGCAGCGCCCTTATATATTTTTTTACCAAGAAATACACGGACTGCATATATACCGTCTTTTGGTATGAGTTCGTTATGAACTAAGATATTTGCTGTTGGGAATCCGAGGTGTTTGCCTATATTTCTTCCTTTAACAACCTTTCCTGATAAAGCATATGGCCTTCCTAAAAAGGCAGCAGCCTCCTTGACCGTTCCTTCTATGAGATACTTCCTTATCTTTGAACTGCTTACAATAGCTCCCCTTTTTTTATAAGCATGGATTACATAAACCCGAAAGCCTAATTCGTTTCCGAGTTCTTTCAGATATTTTATAGTCCCCCCTCTGCCCTTTCCAAATGCGTAATCATGGCCTACCCATATCTCTTTTGCATTTAACTGTTTTACCAATATATCTGCAACAAATTTTCGTGGATGCTGGGATGCAAAGTCCTTTGTAAATCGTGCAAGGATGAGATAATCTATACCCGATTTCTTTAACAGCTCTATTTTTTCTTCCGGTGTTGTAAGGAGCAATGGGCTTTTATGAGGCGCGACTACCTTGAGAGGATGGGGATCAAAGGTGTAAACAATTGAGGGGAGTTTTAATTGCCCGCTTCTTTCTTTAACTGCCCTTAAAACCTGTTGATGTCCTATATGAACGCCGTCAAAATTCCCAAGGGTAATGATGGGAGGTTTAATATTTTTTAGTTTTTTAATATCTCTTATTACCTGCATATATTAACGTATGCGGCTGATTTTTGCATAGCTATAAAGTATAATCAAGAAAAATTAAAAAACGCTCATGCTCGAGTAAAAAATATTTGCCTACGTTGACAACTATCAGAATCCAGCTATACTTTCTCATAAGAAAGGGTGGCTATATTAAAAGAGGAGGTGTTAATATGGCAATGAGTATGCCGAGAATTTCAAAATGCGATGTAACAGAATGCTCGTACAACAGAAAGAATGAATGTCATGCTATGGCTATTACCGTCGGAGGCCTTCATCCCATCTGTGACACATTCTATAAATCCAATAACAAGGGTGGAGTTGCAGATATGATTGCAGGGGTTGGCGCATGCAAGATAGAGACATGTAAGTTTAATAAATCTTTAGAGTGCTCAGCAGCAGGAATAAATATAGGTCATCACAGCGACCATGCTGACTGTATGACATTCTCATCAAGGGCATAAAAATATAATCAAAACAATGGTATTTTTAAACAATTCGGTGGCCCACTCTTTCTTTCTTTCCTTCGTAAGTCTTTATCCCATCCCTCCAATGTGATACACTTAAAAAGGTTGCCACGCTAAGCGTGGCGTAATCACGCTTAGCGTGATTGGAGGGATAGAGAGTGCTTTCTCCTAATATTGTTAAAGAATTAACGCATATTGTTGGTAAGGAGAATATTCAAACCAGCAAAGAAGACCTCATCTGTTATTCCTACGATGCAACGAATCAAAAGTTTCTGCCGGATGCAGTATTATTTCCAAAGAATGCCGACGAAATTTCGCTAAGCTTGAAACTGGCTAACAAGGAAGGCTTTCCTGTTGTGCCGCGGGGTGCTGGTTCAGGTTTTTCAGGCGGAAGCCTGCCTGTTGAGGGCGGGGTCGTTGTGTCATTGGAAAGGATGAATAAAATCTTAAAGATTGATACTGATAACTTAACTGCTGTTGTTGAGCCTGGTGTTATCACAGGCGAATTCCAGTGGGCGGTTGAAGACCTCGGTCTTTTTTATCCGCCGGACCCATCCAGCCTCAAGTTTTGCACCATTGGCGGAAATGTGGCTGAGTGCGCTGGGGGACCGAGGGCCATAAAATATGGAGTAACAAGAGATTATGTAATGGGATTGGAGGTTGTTTTGCCGACAGGTGAGATAATAAATACTGGCACACAGACTATAAAAGGTGTTGTTGGGTATGATTTGACAAAACTTATGGTCGGCTCAGAGGGGACACTCGGTATTGTTACAAAGATAATTCTAAAACTCCTCCCTCTGCCGGAGGCGACAAAGACAATGCTTGCAGCATTTCCAAATATGCGGGATGCAGCCAAAACTGTTTCAAAGATAATCTCTTCCAAGATTATTCCTTCAACACTGGAATTCATGGATAAGAACAGCGTAAGCTGTGTTGAGGGCTATTCTAAAACAGGGCTTTCGACAGATATGGAGGCCCTACTTTTAATAGAAGTAGATGGAGACTCAGGGCTTATAGAAAAGCAAGCAGAGACTATCAAAAAGGTATGCCTTGATTATGGCGCAAAAGAGGTAAGAATTGCCAAAGATAAGAGGGAAGCGAAGGAGCTTTGGCAGATACGGCGTGCAATATCTCCATCTTTGGCGAAACTAAAGCCCAATAAAATAAATGAAGATATTGTAGTGCCGAGGAGTAAAATCCCTGATGCAATCATTGGCATTCGGGAGATTTCAAAAAGATACAAGCTCATCAATGCCAACTTCGGTCATGCAGGTGACGGCAACATCCATGTAAACATCATGATTGATAAAGCAGATAAAGATGAGGCTGCGATGGCTGATGAGGCTGTAAGAGAGATTTTTAAACTGGTGCTGGATATTGGAGGGACAATTTCCGGCGAGCATGGTATTGGCATGACGAAGATGCCGTATGTTGGCATGGAGTTGAGCAAAACTACAATAGATGTAATGAAAAAGATAAAGCAAGTCTTAGACCCCAAGGGGATTCTGAATCCAGGGAAAATATTTCCTCAAGTATAAATTGATATGAAAACCTTAGAACAATTTTCTCAAGAGATTAATAAATGCGTCCTTTGCGGGACATGCAGGAGTGTGTGCCCTACCTTTGGCGTGGTGCAGAGAGAACCTGCCAGTGCGCGGGGAAAGGTGGCGCTCTGCAGCGCATTTTTACATAACGAGATAAGCCTCTCAGAAGGTTTTATAAAGCAGATGAATGAGTGCGTGCAGTGCATGGCGTGTCATAAGGCATGTCCCAATGATGTGAATGTCCCCGACATCATTCTTGCCGCAAGGGCAGAGATTGCGAAGGAGAAGGGTCTGCCACTTGCAAAGTCTTTTATCCTGAAAAATATTTTAGATTCAGAGCGGATTATGCCCATTGCTATGAAGTTTATATCAAAGCTTCAAGGGCTTTTATTTAAGGGTGTGCCTGAAGAGAGTGGTCTGCACAGGAGATTCCCTTTGCCTTTAATAGATGAGAGACGAGTCGTGCCGCCTTTGGCAGAAAAATTCTTTTTAGAAGTCAGAAGTCAGGGGCCTGCCTCTGCAGGCTTTAAGCAGGGGTCAGAAGTCAGAAGTAAAAAAAACACATTACAGCCTAGAGTTGGCTTTTTTGCCGGCTGTCTTATCAATTATATGCTACCCAATATCGGTGAGGCGTCCTTGAAAGTTTTGGAAAAGGCAGGCGCATCTGTTATTGCCCCTCTTGACCAGCTATGTTGCGGTATGCCAGCCCTTGGCATGGGTGATGTAGAGACTGCTAAATCCCTTGCTTTAAAAAATTTAGAGGTTTTTGAGCAGTATGAGCTTGATTATATAACCACAGCCTGCTCTACATGCGGTGACGGCCTAAAGAGAAGATTTAAGGAACTGTTGTCTGACGAAGGAGATGACATTCAAAAGCGCGTGGAGATTTTTGCTGGGAAGGTCAGAGATATTACAGAACTGCTGGTAAATGAGCTTGAGTTTAAGGATTTAAATGCTCCAATTTCTGACTCAGGACTCCTGACTCCAAACTCAATTGTTACCTACCACGACCCCTGCCACTTGAGAAGAGGGCAAGGTATTGCAGATGAACCGAGAGAACTTATAGAGATGTCAGGCGCTAAACTGAAGGAGATGGAACATCCGTGCAGATGTTGCGGCTTGGGAGGGAGTTTTAATATCACAAACTACGAGTTCTCAATGGCGATAAACAGGAGTAAGGCAGAGGATATAAAAAATACGGGCGCAGACATTGTTGCAACAGCCTGTCCAGGCTGTATGATTCAGATAAAAGACGGGCTTCACCAGTTGGGCGCTGATACAAAGGTTGTTCATGTGATAGAGTTGCTGGCCTTCCATCTTGCCTCTCCTCTCACGGGAGAGGATTAAGGTGATGGGTGCATCGATATGAAAAAGAAACCCAAAGAGGCGTTTATACCTATTGAAAGAGAAGACACCGTCCGCCATAAAATAATCTCTGTTCTTGCCGGCCAATCCCTCTCCGCAAAAGAGATATCTGCCGAAGTCCGAATATCTGAAAAAGAGGTATATGGACATCTTGAACATATCAAAAAGAGCCTCAATAAAAGCGCTCATCGCCTGATTATTTTGCCTTCTGAATGCAATAAGTGCGGTTTTGTGTTCAAAAAGAGAGATAAGCTAAAAAAGCCCGGCAAATGCCCAATTTGCTACAGCGAGTCAATAGGTGACCCCTTTTTTTCGATTACAAAATAAAATACCCAAAAATAGACATTGATTTTTGGGGAAATATTCGGGCATTGATAACATGTATAAATAGTGCTATAAATTTTTTCAACTGTAACCGTTCAGCCAAGTGAGAATGGGTGTGAGATACGAAGGAGGTTGGAAAAGGTTGAGACCAAAATCCAGATTGTATAAATCTCATATAAAACACTGGGACTGTAAACTAAGATATGCATTTCTTGCACTACCTGAAAAAGAAGTCAAAGAAATCTTTAAAGAGATCTATCACGCCTCTAAGGAGAAAGGATTTACCTACGAGCGACAGGGCAGATACGATGTAATAAACCTCCTCTTGCTTCCCCTTGTTGCAAGTCCTGAACAGGTAAGATATCTCCATAAAACCTGCCTCATGATAAAAAATGCCTTGTCTAAACTCATAGACCTATATCTTGAGCATCCAGGGATAAGAGAAATTTTGCCTTTAACAGAAGAAGAGGAAGTCTGGATAAAAGAAACCTGGACAAAACATCATAAAAAGACGCGCGGGGTGTGGAGCAGGCTTGACTTCCATTTTGACATCTATCATCCCCATTGGAAAGATACCATTACATTCTTTGAAGATAATTCTGTTGCAGTCGGAGGAAACCATTATGTGCCAACAGCAGAGGAGTTGATTGCAAGTATCGTGCTGCCAAGGCTCAGGGAGATAGATAAAAATATTGTACTCCACAAAAACGAGGACATACGCACGCTTCTGTGCCATGAAATCGTGCATCAGGCAGAGGTAATAGGAAGAAAGGGTCTCAATGTAGCATTCGCAGAGGATAAGACCCTCACATCAGGCATTACGGAATTCCCATCCCTTGCAGAGTTTTATAATAAAACATTTGGCAAAAAATGCGAGATGAAAACATACATGGTTGACCCAAGGGAATTATATCTCAGGGGCGATGAGATATATTACAAAAACCATGAGATTGATATCATATACCGCGATTTCGAGCTTGTTGAATTGTTCAAGATGGGCAAGGGAGAACACGTCAGGGCTATTAAGACAGCGTTCAAGAAGAATCAGGTTATATCATCCATAGCAGGCGAATTTGACCACAAGAGCTGTTGGGAGGTGTTGAGGGATAAGAGGTTTTTAAAGATTTTTAAGCCGCTGCGCGATGCAGGCATAGTAAAGCATATTCCATGGACAAAGGTTATTCGGGATATACGGACAGACAATCCTGAAGACAAACATGTTGAACTTTTAAATTATATCCGAAAGAACAAAGATAACCTTATCCTCAAACCCAATCGCGGCTATGGTGGATACGGCATAATTATCGGAAGAGATACTACTCAGTCCCACTGGGAAGAGATGATTGATAGGGGATGCACAGAAGTCGGCAAGTGGATTGCACAGGAATACAGAAAAATTTCTTCTAAGACATTTCCGACAGTTGATGAAAATGGGGAAATCGTGTTTGAGGAGTTTTATACAGTCTATGGTTTGGCAGGCACGCCAGAGGGACTCGGCATACTTGGCAGGGCATCCCAGAGAAAGATAGTAAATGTGGCGCAGAAGGGCGGGATAGTGGCGGTGCTGAGGGGATGAACTACAAACGTAATCTTTGGCCAAATACTGCGTCAAAGATGGCTGTCCGAATACTCACATGCGTAAAAGAGTATGCTCCGTTTTGTCCAGCCATCTTTTCCTTGTTCCCTGATAGAAACTTTCAGGGACAGGCTTTGCCTCAAATCTTGCGTTTGTGATTGAAGGTAACAATTTGACTTATACAACATTGTTTGGTAATATAATTGTAGGGATATTCGGATGGCAATTCTTATTAAAAAAATAGGCGGCAGAGAGTATGCCTATCTTGCATATCGTCAGGGTAAAAAAGTGGTGCATAAATATTTAGGCCCTGCGTCAAATCCACAGGTAATGCAAAAGATGCGAGAGACTGCTGAAGGAAAAGAAGTCCCTGATAAATTTTTGTCGCTATTTTGGGATACTGCTCCATCCAGCATTGACCTTAAAACAAATTCCAGATACGTCATAGAAAGGGTTTTAGAGATAGGCGGATTGGACGCTGTCCAGTGGCTGCAGAGAATATACCCTACGAAGATAATCATCGAAATATGCAATACGAGCAGAAAAATATCTCATAAATCAAAGAACTTCTGGAGGATATGGTTTGGCTATACATACTAAATGCTTATTGCCTCAGGGACAAAAACTTCTGGGTGTTTTGAAAGGGGTTGTCCGCAAGCATAACTTTATCTTAGCTGGCGGCACTGCGCTCTCGCTGCAAATTGGGCACAGAATATCTGTAGACTTAGATTTTTTCTCAGAAAAACAATTTGCAACAGATGCGCTGTATAGAGAACTTCAGAAAGCGAAATTAAAACCCATTGTCCAGCAGGAGACAGAAGGCACATTGACTACAACAATTAGTGGAGTTAAGGTTTCTATGTTTCATTATCCATATCCAGTTCTTGATAAAAAAGTTCATTGGAGAGGGATTGAGATAGCAGGAATAATAGATATTGCAGCCATGAAAATAATGGCTGTTACGCAAAGGGGCGCAAAAAGGGACTTTATTGACCTCTACTTTATCCTCAAGGATATTCCCTTCCGAAAGATTGCTGAGAACTTGGTGCAGCGGTATGGTGTTAATAGGATAAATCCTGTTAATGTCGGGAAGGCAATCGTATACTTTAGTGATGCAGATATTGACCCTGGCCCGCAATATTGCGGAAAAGGGAAGCCTGACTGGAATACCATAAAAAAGTTTTTTGTGAAAAATGTGAGGCAGATGGTGATTGATATGCAGGAAAATGTTAGCGGGTAGAATGGTTAAAAAGAAAGGTGTTGAGTATTATGATATACAGCTTTAGCGGTTCTTTGCAGAAGGTATGGTAACGAGGGATTTCGGATATAACTGGTGGAGCTGAGGGGGATCGAACCCCTGACCTTCAGACTGCCAGCCTGACGCTCTCCCAACTGAGCTACAGCCCCTTTTTTTACACCAGACTTTTTAAAATTAACATCATATACTTTTTTTGTCAACCTCAATTTAAAATCTTGTTTTGAAATTAATCAAATAGTTGACAGGAAACAACAGTTTCTGTTAAAGTTTTAATTACCGAAAAGAGAATCGGAAATTGAAGTTTGTTATTAGGAGCTTGACTGATTTGGAGGGTTAGGCTAATGGTAAGTCACTGGTCTTGAAAACCAGCGGGCTAACGCCCTTGGGGGTTCGAGTCCCTCACCCTCCGCCATAAACTCCTTATGTCATCTTCTTCATATTTGTCAAAAAATTACCCACTGCAAGTCTTACGACTGCGCTCCGTGTCCATTTCTGCCCGAGGTTTTTACTAAATTCCTTTGCTAATTCATCAAGGCTTTCTATATGCTCCTCTTCCAGAAATATGGTGCAGCGTATGAGTTCTTCTATTTCTTCATGCTTTTTCTTTGCCATTTGTTTTCTCCTTATATAATTGATTGCATAGTTTTATGAAAGGCAATTACACGGATTAAAAATTTACCCCCTTTCCCCCTCTAATGGTGAGAGGATGAAGGTGAGGGGGCATACTCATCTTTGCAGCTTCCCTCTTAGCTGTCCGCATGCTGCTGAAATGTCCTGCCCCTTGCTTGCTCTTATTATAGCAATATAATTGTTATCCATAAGGACTTTTTGGAAATTTAATATAGTTTTTTCTGACGGCCTTTTAAATTCCGCGCCAGGAAATGGGTTAAACGGGATGAGGTTTATCTTGCATTTTATTCCTTGCAGTAGTTTTACGAGTCTCTTTGCATCTTCTATGGAGTCGTTTACATCTTCTATTAGGATATATTCAAATGTTATGTACCTGTTTCTTGCTGCAGGATATTTTCTGCATGCATCAAGTAGAATCTGCAATGGATATTTTTTGTTGATTGGCATTAAACGGTTTCTTATCTCATCCGTTGTTGCATTCAGCGACACTGCAAGGTTTACCTTTATTTCTCTACCGAGCCTTTCTATCATCGGAACAATACCAGCAGTAGAAACAGTAACCCGTTTTGGTGCAAAGCCGAGCCCTTTTTGGTGTATGGCTATATTTAAAAATTTAATAACCTCATCATAATTTAAGAGAGGTTCTCCCATACCCATAAGCACAAGGTTTGTAATCTTCTGATTAACAGAGAGAAGACTCTGGGCAGCAAAGACCTGGTTAACTATCTCAGACAATTTTAAGTTTCTTACAAAACCGCCTTTTCCTGTCATACAAAAACCGCAATCCAATGGACACCCCACTTGACTTGAAAGGCAGAGCGTAAGTCTATCCTCCTCTGGTATTAGCACGGATTCAATGCAGTTTAAGTCTTCCAACTCCAGAAGAAGTTTTTGTGTCCCATCTTGCGATTTTTCCGTTGCAAGAATTTTTGGTTTGCTGATGAAGAAATTCTCCTTAAGTTTTTCTCGCAGCGCTTTTGACAGGTCAGTCATGTCATCAAATGAGTTGACGCCTTTATTAAATACCCAAGCAAATACCTGCAATGCCTTATAAGCTTTTTCGCCGTGCAAGGTTAACCACTTTTCAATATCATTTAAGGTAAGGTCTTTTATATTTTGCATGAGCAAAAAGGTAGCATAGGTAGGAAAAGATAGGCAAGAGAAAGCCAGAAGCGATGTAAAGGGTTATTAATGAATTATCTTATGGTCTATATTGTATATAGGCTCAATTCCTAATTCCCTCAGCAACTCTTCATTCCTCTTGCTCTTCATTCGGAGCCATCTTTCATATATTCTTAGAATATCTTTTTTTGAAGTGAGGCGAGTTCTTTCGCTTACTTCGACAAGTATATCAACAAAGGTTTTGAACCTCTCTGCCAGCTCACGGTAAATATCATAAAATACTGTGCGTGCATCTTTCATTAGATTAGAGAGGTAATTATAGGCTATTCTGCCTATTTCTATATAATAATCTATATCAACAAGTTTTCTATTGAAACTGTCTGAGAAGAAACCAGATACATAGAGTGTTGTGTCGCCGATTTCCTTAAATAAAATTCGCTGTTCACTCATGCCAGAGTTTAATGCCCTGTCCAATGTCATAACCAGAGGTTCGTTCGCAAACCTTCTTATCTTTTCAGTATTTACAAAGTCTGTTAAAAGGTTTACAAGATAAAATTCCACCATTGCATCAGTTTTAATATTTTGGTTCTTTATTGCAGCATCGATCATGTCTTTAAAATATAGTGTGGTTGTTGTTTCTATTTGCATGGGGAACCCCCTAAATCTTTTAAGTTTTACTTATTTTACCATATTTGGGGGCTGAATGGGAAGACTAAGTGTTTCAGGATTTATATATCTCTGGATGGGCATATATCATACAGGACGCATTCTTCATGTTTAGGCTTCTTGGCCCGACATATCTTCCTGCCATGAAATATTAAGATGTGTGACAAATTTCCCCAATCTTTTTGCTGTGTTATAGTCATCAGGTCTGCTTCTATCTTAGCAGGGTCTTCATTTTCAGTAAGTCCGAGTCTGTAGGCAACCCTTTTTACATGTGTATCCACAGCAATCCCTTCATTGATGCCATAGACATTGAAAATGATTATATTGGCTGTCTTTCTGGCAACACCTGGCAGGGCTGTGAGCTCATCCATAGTCTTCGGGATCTTTGAATTAAATCTTTCTATTAGCATCCTTGCAGCAGCCTGAATATTTTTTGCCTTGTTCCTATAGAAATTGACGGAGCTTACATCCTTCTGGAGCGTTTCTAATTTAGCATCAGCAAAGTCTTTCATGGATTTGTATTTCTTAAAGAGGGACTCAGTAACCTTATTTACATGGGTGTCTGTTGTCTGGGCTGAAAGAATAGTTGCAACGAGGAGCTCAAAGGGTGTTTTGTAATTGAGAACAGTCTTTGGTTCAGGATATTCCTTTTTTAGACGTTTAATTATCTCGATTATCATTTCCTGCGCCTTCATAAAGTATCTCCTTATAGTTTTCTAACATAATATAGCCTTTTATTAATAGAGAATTTTGTCAACTTATTATGTTTTTTTTGTCAATTTAGTTAGTAAACCCAGTTAGAGGATTATATTCTCTAACTGGGTAAACATATCTCAAAGAGAATTGTATGATTTGACAGTCAGCAAAAGTAAGCTATAATTATAACATCATAAATTGAGAAGGGAGGCAATTAATTATGAAATTAAAATTATGTCTTGCAATTATTGCAGTATTAACAATGTTTGCTATTTCAGCTACAGCACAAGAAATGGTGACAAAAGGGCGATTGATAGACATGGATTCGAGCGGCAGTACTATCATTGTTGAAACGAAAGCTAAAAAAGGAGATGAGAAGCAGTATGTAAAATATAAACTTGCCAAGAATGTCAAATGGCATATTTGCCTTGAAAAAGAGTGCGTATACCCAAAGGGGGTGGAAGGTTTCCGCATTATTAATGATTATGCGCAATTTGAGGCATATGGACTTCCTCGCAAAAGTTATAATGTCATCATTGAAGAGCAGAAGAATAATGAGGTGACGAGCCTCCAGGTGGAGATTGTAGCGGGAAAGCATAAAAAGTAATACCTTACATCCTCATACCAAAAATCTTTGGTGACCCCGCTTAGCGGGGTGAATGAGGGATGAAAGTATTGAAATAGTTTTCTGTGGTTCAGGAGGCAGCCATTGCTCCAGCAATCCACCCAGTTGAAAATGCAGCCTGAAGATTGTAACCGCCTGTCTTTGCATCCACGTCAATGACTTCTCCGCAGAGATAGAGGTCTTTTACAATCTTTGACTCCATTGTCTTTGGATATATCTCCGTTGTTGATATGCCGCCTGCTGTGACAATGGCTTCATCCCATGATCTTGCCCTTGCAACAGTAAACCTCATATCTTTTAACATGGCAACCAATGCTGCCCGCTCTTCCTGGGTAATTTGATGCGCCTTTTTATCGTAAGGGATACTAGTAAATTTCAGGACAACAGGTATCATGCTCTGAGGTAACAGGTTTTTTAATAAATTATCTATATTTTTTTTGCGGTGCTCTTTTATTTCCCGCAAAAGCCTCAAATCCAATTGCTCTTTTGAGAGAGCTGGTTTATGGTCAATTGAAACAAGAACATTCCCCTTCTCAAGATTATCCACAACAGTCTTGCTAAGGGTAAGGATTATTGGGCCTGAAAGGCCAAAATGTGTAAAGAGCATTTCCCCAAATTCTTCAGCAATCTTTTTATTATTAAGATATACAGACGCATTTATATTCTTGAGGCTTAAACCCTGAAGGTCTTGAACATATGCCTCTTTGACCTCAAGCGGCACAAGCGCAGGTCGTATCGGTATGATAGTGTGTCCTAATCTCTCCGCCATAATGTATCCATCGCCTGCCGAGCCGGTCTGAGGGTAGGAAGCGCCGCCTGTTGAAAGGATTACAGCATCTCCATAAAATGTGCCTTTATTTGTATTAACACCTATGACTTTTTTATCCTGTATGAGTATCTCTTTTACGGTTGTGTCGGTAATTATCCTTACCCCATGTTTTGTAAGATAGCCTATAAATGCCTTCACAACATCCTTTGCGCTCCCTGACAATGGAAATATCCGTTTACCCCTTTCAAGCGCTGTTCTTATTCCAATGGATTCAAAGAAATCAATAAGGTCGCCGCTAAAAAATTTTGAAAAGGCATTTCTCAGAAACCTTCCATTTGGGCCGAATGCCTCTATAAACTTATCCATATCCTCGCTGCTCGTTAAATTGCATCTCCCTTTTCCTGTTAGAGAAAGTTTTATACCAAGGTGTGGCATCTTCTCAAGCAATACAACATCTGCCCCAAGCTCAGCAGCCCTTCCCGCTGCCATCATGCCAGCAGCGCCGCCTCCTATTACAATAACCCTCTTAACCATGACAATAAGATATTTTTTTTATTAAGCAGTGTCAATTGAAAAACTTGTTTGTATGATGCTGGTAGTTTATAATATGCAACATAATAAAAAAATAAGTTTGCCGATCTGTATATATGCAGCTATGACAAACATTTCATTAACAAAGTATAATTTTATCAATTGCCTTGAACA
>Ga0154593_1049_pt2 | contig 14018 bp, 13 predicted proteins | sample RifGroF2_FD_116022 | JGI IMG/M metagenome (GOLD analysis project Ga0154593, IMG submission 116022) | Deltaproteobacteria bacterium GWF2_42_12 | reverse complement strand
TGCGGTGTTGAATATGCGGACATCCGCCTCGAGGAGTGTGTGTCAGAGGGTGTAATGCTAAGAAATGGAGAGACAGATAGGCTCTGGGATAATCTGGATACTGGTTTTGGCATACGGGTTTTATACAAAGGCGCATGGGGTTTTGCTGCAAGCTCTCTTTTAACAGAGACAGAGGCAAGGAAAGTGGCAGATGACGCACTTTCTCAGGCAAAGGCAATAGCTAAAATACAGGGGTTAGGGGTTAGGGGTCAGGGGTCAGTAGCTAAAAACCCTCCTATTAAGGTTAAGTATAAAGCGCCCTGTCAGATTGACCCATTCAACATACCTCTTGAAGAAAGACTTTCCCCTATCCTCAAAGCAACATCACTGCATAAGAATTCCAAACAATATAAAAAGGTACACACCCTAGAAGGCTTCCTTGATTTTCAGAAAACGCATAAGACCTTTTTAAATACAGAAGGGAGTTTTATTGAACAGGAGATATTCTTAAGCGGCGCAGGTATAAAGGTAATAGCAATTAACGGAGATGATGTCCAGGTAAGGTCATTTCCTGATTCGCACAATGGTATTTTCAGGCAGGGTGGATATGAGCGGATTATTGAAATGGACATACCACAGAATACGCCCCGCATCATTGAAGAGGCGCTCATGCTTTTAAAGGCAGATGAGTGTTTCTCAGGTGAAAAGATCGTTATTCTCGGCGGCTCTCAGGTTGCCTTGCAGATACACGAATCCATAGGCCATGCAGTTGAGCTTGACAGGGCCTTTGGCATGGAGATAAGCCTTGCAGGAGGAACATTTCTAACGCCCGATAAACTTGGCAAACAGATATGTTCTAAAATCGTCAATATTTATGCAGACCCGACAATTGAAGGAGGCGCAGGAAGTTATATGTATGATGATGAAGGGATAAAGGCAAGAAGGATTGATATTATAAAAAATGGCAGGTTTGTAGATTTTCTCACATCAAGGGAGACAGCTCCCTGCTTAAAGCCTGCTGGGACAGGAAAGGCTTTGGGCAAAAGGCCTGCCCTCGCAGGCTTAAAGCGGGGGTCCAATGGAAGCGTCAGGGCAAATGGCTGGAGCAACATCCCAATCATACGGATGAGCAACATAAATATTGAACCGCAGGAAGGCAGTTTAAATGACCTGATAGCAGACACAAAAGACGGTATTCTCCTTCAGACAAATAAGAGTTGGAGCATTGATACACTGAGATTAAATTTTCAATTCGGAATGGAGATAGGATGGGAAATTAAAAAAGGTAAAATAACAAGACCTCTCAAGAATCCTGTATATTCAGGCATAACCCCTGATTTCTGGAAAACATGCAATGCAATATGCGGCAAAGAAGAATGGCAGATGTATGGATTGAATAGCTGTGGAAAGGGCGACCCTGTTCAGAGCATATCAGTTGGGCATGGGGCAGCGCCGTCAAGGTTTAGCAAAGTAAAAATTGGGGCAGTGAAATGTTAGCGCAACATAAAATACTTGACAGCCTGTTTAAAATGATATATTAGTGGATGTGCATATACTTAAAAAGGTGAACCATGAAGGAAGCGGCAGAATTATTTAAAATACTCTCGGTAGATAAGAGAATAGAGATTGTTGAACTTCTTAAAAAAGAGGCCAGGAGCGTTAATGCCATGGCTGAGGCTTTAGGAATAACACAGTCAGCGGTTTCTCAGCATCTGAGGGTGCTTAAAGCGGCCGGTCTTGTAAAAGACAAACGGCAAGGATATTGGATATATTATTCTTTAAATAAAGATGTATTGGAAAAATGCAGACAGAGGCTTAATCGTATCTGTACCTGCGGATGTTTAGGCGGGCAGGTGAAATTGAGATAAATTTTTTTGTCATCCATATAAGTAGATATACATAAACTTATATAAGCGAGGAGGTGATAGCAATGACAAAGGACAACAAAGAAACCAAAGAAAAGCCTGAAAAAAAAAACCGCAAATCAAAAGCGAAACAAAAAGTTCCTGTGGCTGTGGCTGCATTCCGCCTGTAAAGACAAAATAGCAGATAAAGATTTGAGGGAGGGTGGATTGACAAAGCCGATCCTCCCTCCCAATCTAAAACTGTATGGAGGTCAAAATGAACGACTTGATATTGATAACATCTTATTGGCTGCATCTCCTTGCAACTGTTGTATGGATTGGAGGAATTATCTTTATCCTTTTTATAGCAATACCATCATCCAGGCAAGTTTTGGGAGCAGAGGCAGGCAAACTTATGGGAGAGATTTCTAAAAGATTTACTCCGTTGGCAAACTGTAGTATATTTCTTCTGGTTATAACAGGGGTTGCATTAGCAGGATTCAATAAGCAGTTTTCGGGAATCGGATTGTTTGAGAACAATTGGACAGCAACTCTATTCTTAAAGTGTATTTTGGTTTTTGGAATGGTTATTATCCATTTTTATAGAGGGTTAATACTCACACCCAGGATTGGAAAGACCGAATCTGCTTCAGAAAAGGTGAGTTTGCAAAAATTATCTCTGAATCTGGTTAAAGTGAATTTTGGATTTGGGATGCTGGTTTTGCTGTTCAGCGGGATTTTATACCTTTTTAACACATAGCAGAACATGCTAGGTAGAGACAAAATAATAGAATTACTCAAGAGTCTGACGCGAGAGGCAAGAAAACATGGCGCTGGGCAGGCTGAGGTGCTTTACATTGGTAGCCACGCATCAACTACAAGATTTGCAAATTCAGAAATAATTCAGAATGTAAAAGAGTCAAACAGAACAATCTATTTCAGGGTTTTGTTGGATAAAAGATTGGGTATGACATCCACAAACTCACTGCATATAGATGACTTAAGAAGATGCCAGAAAAAAGCCATTGATATGGCAAAACAAGCAAAACCATTAAAGTTTTTTAACAGTCTGCCTGGGCCTTCCGAATATCCAGAGGTAAGAACATATTTTCTTGAAACTGCAAATCTCACAGCAGACGATAAGATAAAAATGCTTGATGAAATGTTCAAGCAACTACAATCAGAAACCAAAGGCCCCCTCACCTTAATCCTCTCCCCCAAGTGGAGAGGGAAGGGTGAGGGGAAATATGAAATGAAGGCAGGCGGCGCCTTTTTAACTTCGGAGACCGAGGTAGGCATTGTAAATTCAAATGGTTTAATAGCATATCAGCCATTCACATCTGCAAATATAAACCTCATAATATCGTCTGCTTCTGCATCAGGTTTTGCAAGTCAGTTTGAGAGAAATATAAAAAATCTGGATACAGATAAACTTCTTTCAACAGCAATAAGAAAGACAGTGGCAAGTTGCAAGATGCAAGTTGCAGGTAAAAAACCGAAGAGACTGAAGCCAGGTAAATATGCAGTTCTCCTTGAACCGCCTGCTGTAAATGAAATACTTGAATGGCTTGTCTATATAGGCTTTGGCGCTGAGGTATTTACTGACGGCACAAGTTTTATGGCTGGGAATATCGGGAAAAATATTATGAGCAAAAAAATGACAATATATGATGACGGTGCTGATATATCCGGTTTTCCTGTACCATTCGATTTTGAAGGTACAAAGAAGCGAAGACTGGATATTATACAAGATGGTATGGCAAAAAATGTTGCTTACGATACACTCCTTGCAAAAAAGCGCGGGAAAAAAACAACAGGCCATGCACTGATATCAGAGGACATAGAAGGGCCGTTCCCAACTAATGTCTTTATAAAAGAAGGAGATGTTACTATCGAAGAAATGGTATCAATGATTGAACGAGGAATCCTTGTAACAAGATTTCACTATGTAAATGGTCTTCTGGATACAAAGACTGCTTCAATGACAGGTATGACAAGGGATGGGACATTTTATATTGAAGACGGGAAGATAAAATATCCGGTTGAGGATATGAGGTTTACAGAGTCAATACTTGAGGCATTTTCAAGGATTGAGGCTATATCCAACGAGAGGCAGGCATTTCCAACACCATGGAGTGATGTGGGGGCAAGTGTAGTGCCTGCGCTGCTCATAAATGAGTTTAAGTTTTCGGATTGAAGATATAGGCCTTTCGTATCCTTTCAATTACATTCCACTTACACTTTAATCCCTTGGGAAAGGTAACGAGGTCGCCCTTTTTAATCTCTACCTCTTCATCTTTTGTTTTTACCTTTACCCTTCCTTCAAATACATAAGCTGTTTCGTCAGCAGGATATTCCCAATCAAATGTTGATGGCTCGCATTCCCATGGACTCCATTTATCTATGCCAAGCTCCTTAAGCATCTTTTCAGTTGGTCTCTCAATTTTTATCCTGGACATACTCCACCTCCTTAAAGTATCTCGGATAGGTTATAAAGAAAGTAATGGTTGAAATTTACCCCTGCACCCCGCAAAGCGGGGACACCCAAAATTTTGGAGTGGGGGTTTACTTCCCAATAATACTATGATAAAAACTCACTATCAATTAAATTTTTAACCCCAAAAGAGACTTTGATTTTTGGGGAAACCTGCAAGTTGTCCCCGATAGATTCAGTCGGGGACAGAGGCCATCCCTGATAAAAGCACTCAGGGACATGTTTTTGCGACGAGCCCTCCCCCTTTATCCCCCTCATGGAGGGGGACAGGGGGAGGATACGGTGAGCCCCGCTGAGCGGGGTGAGGAGTAAAAATGTGCCGATAACGAAGTATGGCAGGCAAATCGCAAGTTTGTAAAATAGCGAGGTTTTTAATCGCTATTTTACAGTTAAAGGAGAGTTATGTCATTAAAGGTCTATAATTCCCTCACTCGCCAAAAAGAAGAGTTCAAACCACAGAAAGGCAATGAAGTGACGATGTATGTATGTGGACCGACTGTTTATGACCTGAGCCATATCGGACATGCGAGGAGCGCTGTGGCGTTTGATGTAATTTACCGTTATCTGAAATACAGAGGCTATGATGTCAAATATACCAGAAATTATACAGATATTGATGACAAGATAATAAATAGGGCAAATAAGGATGCCGTGCCCTGGAACGAAATCTCTGAAAGGTATATAACGGCGTTTGATGAGGATATGGCTGCGCTTGGCGTTGAACTTCCCACATTCAGGCCAAAGGCAACAGCGACGATAAAAGAGATGCTAAATGTAATACAGACATTAATTAACAAGGGCTTTGCCTATGTGCTCGACGGCGATGTCTATTATTCTGTCAGAAAATTTAAGGACTACGGCAAATTATCCGGAAAAAATATAGAAGAGCTTGAGGCAGGGGCGAGGGTTGAGGTGGATGAGAGGAAAGAAGACCCTCTGGACTTTGCCCTATGGAAGGCGAGCAAGCCTGGTGAGCCGTGGTGGGAAAGCCCGTGGGGAAAAGGCCGCCCTGGCTGGCACATAGAATGCTCTGCCATGAGCCAAAAATTTTTGGGCGAAACAATAGATATTCACGGAGGGGGAAAAGACCTGATATTCCCGCACCATGAAAATGAGATCGCCCAGTCAGAGGGCGCAACAGGAAGGCCTTTTGTGAGATACTGGATACACAACGGCTTTGTAAATATTGAGAAGGAGAAGATGAGCAAATCCCTCGGCAATATATTAACAATAAGAGATGCGTTGGGGGATTACTCTGCTGAGGTCATAAGGCTTTTCCTGTTATCAAGCCACTATAGGTCGCCGATAGATTATTCAGAGGAATCGCTAAGGGATGCAGAAACAGCGCTGGATAGATTCTATAAAACCGTGGAAAGGATAGAGAGCAATTGGCCAGATATTAAAAATGCACCCCTTGACAAAAATAGGGGGAGTCTTCAGCTGTTTATTGATGCGATGGATGATGACTTTAATACAGCTTATACAATAGGCCGCATATTTGATGAGGTAAATAACGCAAATCGCCTGATGGATGATGCTATAAAAAGCGGTGTTGACAGGAAGCTTAAGGAGGTTCTGCCAGTAATTATGGCAATATTCAGGGAGATGGGTAAGATACTTGGCGTCTTTAATAAGACAACAGAAGAATATTTTCAGGAGAAGAAGATGTATCTTAATATCCCGCCTGAAGAGATAGACAAAATTATTGCCACAAGGACTGAGGCAAGGAAGAATAAAGACTTTAAAAAGGCAGATGAGATAAGAAAGTCATTGGAAGAAAAAGGGATTCTCCTCGAAGATACAGCAAAGGGGACAATCTGGCGGGTAAAGATTAAATGACTTGCAAATTTAATTTAACATTAATGCAGCCCGTATTTCTCGTTGATTAGCCTTTTAAACCTTGCTCCATATACCATATCAAAGACCTCTCCTTTCTCAGGAAAGAGCCGCACAGCAAATTCTTTCACTGAAGAAACTATCTTATGGGCTTCTTCAATTGGCATATGGGTTTGAGCAATAACAGCCATATTAAAGTCAACCATAAGTTTTAGGTATCTCAGTTTTTTATCTTCCTGTTTTATTTCATCTGTTGTCGGCATAAGTTTTTCCCCTTAGGTGCTAAAAATCGTGGTTCTTATCATTGCGAGCCATTTGCATGTCATTCTGAGCTGAGCGAAGAATCTTATTTTTTTCTGCTCAGGGGTAAACTGCGCGAAGCAATCTCTATTAATACGAACAAATTAGAATCCGAGATTCTTTGGTTGATGCCTCAGAATGACAACTGTCAGATAGGATATTGCTACAGAATGGTTCACTCTCAAACCCGCGCGACTATTTGGTTTTGCTTTATTTTTGCTCCCTGATAAGTATTCCTCTCTTCAAAAATCCTGTGAATCTTTTCCAATATAACGAATTTATTTACACTCCAATCAGGGGCAACAAGAAACCTTCTTGAAGTATCGCCGCACAGTCGATGTATTATAACATCTTTTGGCATCTCCTGTAAAAAATCCACTGCCAATTCAGCATATTCCTCAAGTGCCAAAGGCCTGAATTCGCCTTTTCTATACATCTCCTCAAGCTTTGTGTCTTTGTGGATATGTGTGTGATGGAGTTTTATGCCCCAAATTCCAAGATCAGCTAAAAATCTTGCGGTATTGAGTATATCTTCTTTTTTTTCTCCCGGAAGGCCGAGGATTACATGGGCACAGACAGGTATATCCCTTTTCTTTGCCCTTTCCACAGCGCCAGTAAAGTCTTCAACAGTATGGCACCTATTTATGAGTTTAAGGGTCTTATTGTGAGAAGACTGAAGCCCGAGTTCAAGCCAGAGGAATTTTTCTTTTGATAATTCTTTAAGAAGGTCTAAAACCTCATCATCAACACAGTCAGGCCTTGTTGAAACAGCCATGCCCACAACATATTGATGGTCTATGCCTTCACGATAAAGCTTCTCTAATTCTGAGACAGACGCGTATGTATTTGTGTTTATTTGAAAGTAGGAGATGAATTTCTCAGCTTTGTGCCTTTTTCTTATATATTCAATGCCCTTATGAAGCTGTTCTTTTATGCCGAGGTTTTCATTGTAGTTTGAAGGTATGAGGGTTTCAGGTGCGCAGTATATGCAGCCTCCTGTGCCTTTAGTGCCGTCCCTGTTGGGGCATGTAAGGCCAGCATTCAAAGAGACCTTGAAGACCTTGCATCCAAATTTGTTTTTCAGGAAATCTGAAAGTGAGTTGTATCGTTTGAACATTATAGTAGGGTGGGCTTTGCCCGCGGTTTTGTTTTTGGCGGGCGCAGCCCACTACACCTGATGATTGTAGAATAATATCACTTTAGAGATAACATTTCACCTCAAAATCCCCCATCATCCCCCTTTTTCTTCGCCTTAGGCGGAGGGGAAAAAGAGGGAGATTATTTTTTCTATAAGCCAATCGCTCAAAGAGTTTTATATTTTTGGTACATCACCTGATTTTTGGAGAAGGCGAGGGTGGATGACAGAAAGCAAATGGATGGATAAATAGGGCTACTGTTTATGGCGCGTTGTTCCACAGTTCCAGCATTCAGTAAACTGGGCTTCGAGCTTTTCTTTGCATTTTTGGCATATCCAGTTACCTTGAGGTGAAACATTATCAGCAAATGAAGTGTCAATAATCTGCGACGCACGTTCGGCGTCTTCCTCTGCAACCCATAATTGAGGCCAGCATTCTATCGGCGGTATCTCTCCAAGAGCAGTGCTTAGGTGCTGATTTCTGACAATACACCTGCTGCCGTGGAGCTCCAGCACGTTTTTCACATTCTCAACTATTGTTATCAATGGTGAGCTGTAGACCCTTTTCACAGATATCCTGGTTATAAAATTCGTTCTATTTCAGCGATCTTTAATCTATCTGTTTTGGGAGATTTGGATGGAGGCCAAACTCTTTTCAAATTCAACATAGAAGTCTACAGGGTCATTCAGTGCAAGTAAAAACTGGGCGTTGTTGGAAACATGGCCTAAAAATTCTTCATAGCTGTCAAAACTATGCGCAGAAGGCATGATTTCATAATATGCCTTAAGATACTCGCCGCTCCCTCTGGCAATATCATTTCGTATGTATGCATGATTTAATATGGCAAAACGGAGACGTTGCCTTTGAGCAGGGTCGTTTTGATTTGAAGAAACTTTTTCTTTTTCCAATTCAATGAGATATGAATTTGGCGCATATTTGGTCATATTCCCTGTAACAGCATCAATACCCCAGCTTGTAGCGCCCATTGTAGTTAAGAAAAATATAAAGTTAAACAAAGCTTTCTCTTCCAGAGTCTTTTTTAATTCCAGGGTCTGACTTTTGTGCCCTTTCATTTTAATGGTCAATATCTTTTCTCCAAATGTTTCACGATCAAAAGTATGTCTGAGAGGTGTTTTTCCTAAAAAAATGACACCATCATAGACATCTGCGCCTGCAGGATCAGTCTTAATTGCAACCTCATCTTTACCCGGCGCAAGCATCGTGGCGCAACCGTAAAGAGTAAACGATAAGACACAGAGCGCAATTATTTGGCCCTTCATGACTCTTAGATTGTTTTTAAACATTATTCTCATCCCTTATTAAGGTTTAAGTTAATCATGTACTACAACATATATTCTTTGATAATAATTTTGTCAATACAAATTTTTGGTTTTCTGAAGAGTTTTAACTACCATGGCGCGCCGTAAGCCCCATTCCTGAAGCAAGTTCAAGACAGGCTCTGTGGACGGGGATAAAGGCGGGCGGTCGTAAGACCAATCTTTTATCATGGGAAAAGAGATTTTTCAGCATCTGGCACGCTTAGCGCGCCTCTGCGGGCAATAAGCCCCACCCTGTGGGTGGGGTTATTAACCCTTGACATTTAACGCCTCCCGTTATACGTTATTACTGTGATTAAATCCTTTAAGGGCCGTGAGACCGAGAAGGTATATTTGAGGGAAAGATCAAGAAAATTGCCAGGCGACATCCAACAAATTGCACTGAGAAAATTACGAATGATTAATAACGCTCAGAATATCAATGATTTAAGAATTCCACCAGCGAACAGACTTGAGAAGCTAAGTGGTAATAGAGCGGGGCAATACAGCATAAGAATTAATGATCAGTGGCGCATCTGTTTTATCTGGAAGGGTGGCGATGCGTATAATGTTGAGATAACTGATTATCATTAACCAAGAAAATGCAGTTGCATTTTCTTACAAATGCAATCTTTGGCCAAACACTGCGTCAAAGCTGGCTGTCTATATGCACCCAAATCTTGCATTTAACCCGAAAAATAAAAATCAAATGCATTTTTCGGGTTAAGGAGAACAGCGATGAAAAAGAAAAGATTACATCCCATTCATCCGGGCGAGGTTCTGCTTGAGGAATTTCTTAAGCCTATGGGTTTGAGCCAAAATAAGCTTGCTCTTAATATTGGCGTGCCTCCGCGGAGAATTAACGAGATTGTGCTTAAAAAAAGAAGGATTACAGCGGATACAGCTCTGAGATTATCTCGGTTTTTTGGCACCTCCGCAGAGTTTTGGCTTGGTTTGCAGTCTCAGTATGACCTTGATGTTGCTGCCGATGCACTCGGTAAACGCCTTGAAAAAGAAGTAACAGAACACTCACGGGTTGCATGATACGAATAGTGATTATGCTTATATAAAGTAGGGGCAGCTACCATTGAGCTATTTAGGCTTTTGTTCTGACACTTTAGCTCTCTGACTCTTTGATACTATCTTTCTCGGCCTTGTCATAGCCATGGGATTAAGTATTTTTTCCATCTCTTTTCTGGAAAGTATACCCATCTCAAGCGCTACCTCTTTGATGGACTTTCCCTTTAGAGCAGCCTCTTTTGCAACAGAGGCTGCCTTTTCGTAGCCGATAAACGGATTTAAAACCGTGGCAAGACCAACAGTCTTTTCTGCCATCTCTTTACATCTTGCTTTATCTGCTCTTATGCCCTTTACGCACCTTTGAGTAAAAGCCCTTATGCCGTTCTTAAGAATCTCCAGAGACTGAAGCAGATTGTAATTTATCACCGGCATCATCACATTAAGTTCCAGTTGTCCTGCCTGAGCTGCCAGTGCAATTGCAGTGTCATTGCCAATCACCTGAAAGCAAATCATATTGAGCATCTCTGCCATCACAGGGTTTACCTTTCCCGGCATGATGGATGAGCCTGGCTGGACAGGGGGCAAGATAATCTCTGCAAAACCCGTCCTCGGGCCTGAGCTTAAAAGGCGAAGGTCATTGGCAATCCGTATGAGTTCTATGGCCAGTCCTCTCAACGCTGCGGAGAGATTGATAAAGTCCGCCATGCTATTTATTGCCTCAAGCATGTCCTCAGCAGGCCGTAAATCCTTTATCCCTGTAATATCCTTTAATGCCTTTATGACATATCTTCTGTATACAGGGTGGGTATTTATTCCTGTGCCTGCTGCTGTTGCGCCTATGCCAAGCTCTTTTAATCCCGAAGTTTCGGGATTTGATCCATCTGCTGCGTCTTCAATCCTTTTTATTGCCTTTGCAATTGCTCCTGCATAGGCACGAAACTCCTGGCCAAGTCTTATAGGAACAGCGTCCTGAAGATGTGTCCTTGCTGATTTTATAATCTTGTCGAACTCCTTTGCCTTATCTGATAATGTCTTTTCAAGCTGTCTTAGCTCAGTTATCAATGTCTCTGTCATAAAAAGGCTGGCAATCCTCATGCCGGTGGGAAATGTATCATTTGTTGACTGGGACATGTTGACATGGTCATTGGGATGGAGCAGCCGATAATCACCTTTTTTCCCACCCAACAGTTCTATAGCCCTGTTGGCAATCACCTCATTGGCATTCATGTTATGCGAGGTGCCTGCTCCTGCCTGATAAACATCTACAACAAATTCCTTATGCAATTTTCCTTGAATAATTTCATCTGCTGCCCGGATAATAGCCTTGCCAATCCTTTTATTGAGATCGCCTGTTGACATATTGGCAATGGCAGCAGCCTTTTTTACCATTGCAAAGGCTACGATAAATTCTTTTTTTGGAGGAATGCCGCTTATGGGAAAGTTTTCAATAGCCCGTGCGGTCTGGATGCCGTAGTAGGCGTTTATCGGCACTTCTTTTTCACCGAGTGGGTCTTTTTCTCTTCTGAGTCTTTTCTTCATAACCGTAATTATACATCACTTTTTTGAAAGTGCTATCAAGAATTCATAACAATACTTACTTACTATCTTTGCTCCGAAAATGCTTCGTAATTCATATTACCGCAACATTGCCCCGTGCGTCCTCTGGGCGCGGCAACGGTTTTTCGTTTGGGATAAATCCCAACGTTACGATTATTGATCACAAACAATTATTATGATTATGGCAAATCATTGTAGCGCCGACCCTTGTGGTCGGCTGTTTTCAGCGGGGGATGAACCCCCGCGCTACGATTAGTGTTAGAGATAAATCCCGAAGTCTCAGGATAAACCCTTACGCTACGAAAATCCAATTTTCGTCTCCCTTTTGGCACACTCAACGTGTCAGGGGAGCGGTGAAGGTGAGCGGTGATTTTTCATGGATATTACCTTTATATCCCTGCCATCGGTTTCCACTGTTATTGCACCGCTTATATCTGTTCTTAAAACTGGTATCTTCAGCGCTTCATATCTTTTCACTATCTCAGGATGGGGAAAACCAAAGGGATTGAGATAGCCGGCAGAGGCAACTGCGAGTCTTGGGTTAACCTTGTTCAAGAATTCTGCGCTGGAAGAAGTCTTGCTTCCATGATGAGGGACCTTTAATACAGTGGAGTTTAATGCATTGCCTGTTTTCAATAGAACAGCTTCGCCTTCCTGTCCTATATCTCCCGAAAATAGAAAGCTTACATCTTTGTATTCTATACGCACCACAAGAGAATTATTGTTAGTATCAAGCCCCTGATTGTTTCTGTCAGGGGCAAGGTTACTTCCCTGTGGCGGATGCAAAAAACTGATTTTTGTGCCATTGATATGCATTGCTGGGGTGGATGCATTTGCAGCAAGCTTTCTTATATTGTTTTTTTCAATAGCCTGCATCAATTCAGCGTAGGCACTGTTATTGCTGTAATCGCCATTCCACCAGAATTCCTTTACATGAAATCTTTCTGCTATGAAATTTAAGCCCTTTAGATGATCTGACTGAGGGTGGCTTAAGACAATATAATCAATTCTTTTGATTTTGTTTTTCCAGAGAAATGGCGCAATAATCCTTTCACCCACATCAAAATCATCATCGTAAAAACCACCGCCGTCTATGAGTATCCTTTTGCCATAGGGGAGCTCTACAAGGGCTGAATCACCCTGGCCAATGCTTATAAATGTGACCTTGAGATTTTCATTATAATTTGTGCGAAGATGCCATAAAAGATAATTGCCTCCAAGTGCGAGTATGACAAGGGGGAGGGCATATCTGAATATCCTAACTCTCTTGAATTCCATAACGCATATGATAAGAAGATAAAAAAGGACAGCCTCTATAATCGTCGGTGTTGTTGTAAAAATAGATGAATATGGAATCCTGGCAAAGAGGTCTACTATCCATATGGAAATCGTGAGTATGATATCAGTGAGTTTTAAGAGCAGCTCTGCCACTGATGTATTGAGAAGCGAGATGAAAACTGAAACAAGGCCGATGGGCACAGCGAGAGAACCCATAAGTGGAACCGCAATAATATTTGTTATGACCCCCACTATGGAGATTCTATGGAAGTGATACGCTATAAAAGGGCCGCTCACAAGAGAGGCAGCTATGGTTACAGCAAGGAGGGTAAAGAGATAATCTCTCAAACGGATAACGAAAGGCTTTTTCTTATCCAAAGCCCCTGCAATTAGGTCTGGTTCTGTTCCGTCTTTCTCCCAAAATGTTTTAAACTTTGGGAAAAGATAAATTATGCCGAGAACTGATACAAATGATAACTGGAAAGATATGTCATAAATTGCAAGGGGAGATATGATAAGGATTGCAAATCCAGCCGCCGCCAGCGTATTGTAGAGTCCTTTCTCTCTGCCAAAAATGACTGAAACAATAAAGACAAGGACCATGAGAACTGCCCTCTGTGTGGAAACCTGAAAGCCGGCGATAGCGCCATACAAGAGTACAGGTATTATACTGGAAAAGGCAGCAAGCTTTTTTATGTCAGTGGCAAGCATGAGCCTTTCTGACTGTCTGAATAATTGAAAACTTATCCAGTATGCCACAAATGCAATAATCCCGATATTGAGGCCTGATATGGCGATGATATGCGCTGTGCCTGTGGCGCTAAATACTTCCCTTATATCCTTCGGGATTTCACCTTGCTCTCCGAGGATAAGAGCCTTAATGATGGGGGCATTTTCCACTCCTGAGCTATCAATGAAATCCCTTAATCTATTTCTTATATTTTCAATCTCTGCCTGCAAACCGGTTTTGCCATCGTCGTTCAGCACAGCTATCCATCTCTCATTTTCAATATAACCTGTGACATATATGCCTTGGCGTGCGAGATTGCCTGTATAGTCATATTCTCCTGGGTTGCCAAAGTTTCTTGGTATGCGAAGTTTGGTAATAAATCGTATCCGGTCGCCGTATTTGACCTTTAATCCCCCCGACCCCCCTTGTGCAAATCCCTCCTTGCCTCCCTTTGAAAAAGGGGGGATGGGGGGATTAAAGTGGGGAAAGGGGGGCTTGGAGAATGCGTCTACTCTTTGAGTAGAGGGT
>Ga0154593_1114_pt1 | contig 19381 bp, 15 predicted proteins | sample RifGroF2_FD_116022 | JGI IMG/M metagenome (GOLD analysis project Ga0154593, IMG submission 116022) | Deltaproteobacteria bacterium GWF2_42_12 | reverse complement strand
GTGTCTTAATTACAAAACACCTTCTGAGGTCTTTAGCTCAAGTGTTGCACTTGCTCGTTGAATGCGGCAAATACATTCCTCCTTTAATTTACAATTTTTTGTAAAACTAAACGCGCGCAACTAAACCTCCTGCAATCATCACCTCCTTTGCTTTTTGATTAAACACCGTCCGTATAGCATACCCCCCCCCGTAATTGTCAAGCATTTTCTAAATCCAGCGTTCTTCTGTAACGCGGTAGAACTTCTCTCAACAATGTTGCCATTTCAAAGATATTGATATATCCTTCTAAAGAGGCAGAAAAATAGAATAAAAAACTGAAAGATGGAAAACTTATTTCTACCTTCTTATCACTTTCCACCTATAGGGGTCTTTATGAGAAGATTTGATGTCTTGATAGTCGGCTCTGGCCCAGGAGGGCAGAGGGCCGCATTTCAGGCAGCAAAACTTAAAAAAACTGTTGCGGTTATAGAAAGACAGCCATATATCGGCGGCGCAGGTCTCCATACAGGCACATTACCGAGCAAGACCTTGAGAGAGGCTGCCCTCTTTCTCGCAGGCTTTAAACAGAGGGCAATATTTGGCTTCCAATGCTCCATTGGAAGAGAAGTAACTCTGCAGGAGCTCATGTATAGAAAGATGGATGTTATGAAAAAGCAGATGGAGGTCATCATAGACCAGTTTAATAGAAATAACATAGAGATTATCTATGGAGAGGCATCATTCAGAGATGAACATAGACTATCAATCAAAAGCCCTGGCGGCTTGGAAGAAGTTTATGGCGAAGTTATTATCATAGCAGCAGGCACAAGGCCCCTTCGACCAAAGGAAGTGCCATTTGATGAGGAGCATATCTATGATACAGACAGCATCTTAAAAATAAACCAGATTCCCTCAACCCTTACAGTAATTGGCGGCGGCGTAATTGGATGTGAATATGCATGCATATTTGCATCTCTCGGAGTGAAGGTTACTCTTATAGAAAAGAAACCGAGGCTCCTTCCATTTGCAGACAATGAGATAGTAAACAGCCTTTGCTACTGGATGACTCAAAGCGGCATTACCCTTCGGTTGAATGAAGAGGTTGTGAAGATAACAGTTGAATCGAATGATAGGGTTATGACGAATTTAAAGAGCGGCAAACAGGTTGTTTCAGAAAAATTATTATACACCATGGGCAGGGTTGGGAATACTGATATGTTGAATCTCAATGCTATAGGAATTAAACCAGATGGCCGAGGGAGTCTAAGTGTTAATGAAAATTTCCAGACCACCATACCACATATTTATGCAATCGGAGATGTCATAGGATTTCCGGCCTTAGCCTCGACTTCAATGGAGCAGGGCAGAAGGGCTGTTTGCAATGCCTTGCACAAAGAGGATATTACCTGTGAGGTTGTCTCACACCTGCCGTTCGGCATATACACCATACCAGAGATATCCATGGTTGGCGAAACAGAAGAAGGATTGACGGCAAAGGCTATTGCGTATGAGGTTGGTTGCGCACTCTTCCAGGAGGTTGCAAAGGGACAGATAATCGGTGATACGCACGGCATGTTAAAACTGCTCTTCAACAGAGAAGATAAGAGATTACTTGGCGTTCATATTATAGGAGAAAGGGCTACTGAACTGATTCACATAGGCCAGGCGGTCATGAGCTTCAGGGGAACAGTAGATTATTTTAAGGACACGGTATTTAACTACCCGACCCTTTCCGATGCATACAAGGTTGCGGCATTGAATGGGTTGAATAGGTTGTAGGGCGGCCAAAGCTCGCTTGTGCTTCCTGGCGTCAATGTGGAGTGGCTTGTTAGGCGGTGTATGATTTTTACGGTAAATACCTGTCTATATCGAGAGAACCGTGAAAGACTCCAAGGATGTCTATTCGATCCGACCCCCGAATGAGATAAGTAATGCGGTAATGTCCATACAGTAAGATGCGGATATCACCTTCCGGCTCAGACCTATATTTGTAGCCGATCTCTGGGAAATTAGAAAGTATCTGTGCTCTCTCATAGATACCTTCTACGACAGCGAAGGCAGCCGTTGGATTGTCGGCGGCTATATAATCGTGAATATCCTTAAGCCACCGCTCAGCTTCGTCAGTCCAGATTATTTTTGCCATGTCCGGATCCGATGTCTCATATCCTCGTTAGAAATCACTCGGCCACTGCGCGAATCGTCCAAGCCGCGTTCAACCATGTGTTCGAAGGCGAGTTCACGAATAATTTCTTCATATGAGGCATCATCCGGTTGTTCTTGAATTATTTCCGACATTCGTGCTTTTATTGATAACATTATAGACCTCCTGTGTTTAGGAGATTACCAAAAGAGCAAGGGAAAATCAATTCGCCAATTTAAGATGAAGTGGCTTGTTAAAATAATACGGGGGTTGTCCCCACCCCCCACCCTTTAAGAATTTAGTATGGTTAGTAAAATAGTTTATCTTGCCTCTCTGGGAGGCGCCCTCCTCTGCAGAGGAGGAGCCGATCTTTTTGGCTCAAACAGAGGCCTTTCCTTCCGTCTTTCCCTTATCCTTTCCCTCTCCTCCGGAGGAAGGGATTTCCATCTCCTGAATCTTTCTCTAAACTTCTCTTTTTCCTCCGGGGCAAGTTTTTTCCAACGCTCAAAGTTTTTGAGTATTTTTTGCCTTTTCGCTGGATGAAGATTCTTAAAATGTCGCCACCGTTCAATAAGCCTCTGTCTCTCATCCGGAGGCATCGAGCGAAATCTTTCAAGATTTTTCTTAATAACCACCTGTTCTTCTGGGGCAAGTTTTTTCCATTGTTTATAGGCATTCCTTATTTTTTCCTTTTCTTCTGGGCTCATCTCCTTCCATTTTTTTAGTTTTTCTTCATATGTTATGCCCCCCTGCCCTTCGTCAGCATACAGAAAATTTGAATTCACAGATAGCATCATCATCAAACAGGCTAATAAAATGAGCCTATTCATAAATATTACCTCCCCCATCATCATCAAATTCAATATCTTCTACCTTTGGCAAATAATCTTCATACATATTTATATCTTGCAGCATTTCAATGGATTCCAGGATATCCAGGTTTTCTATGATTTCCTGCTCTTCATCATTCACTGTCTTTCCTGAACTATTCTGTCCAGAGAATGCATAAGTTGATAGTGCTAACAAGAACATGCAAAGAAGAAGACCTGTGTCAATTATACTTTTGAGCCTCATATGTTTTTGGACTGCGCCGCCTCAATATCTTCAAGGTCTTGTATCAATTCCATATCCTCAAGCAGGTCAAGATTCTGAACAACCTCATAGTGCTGGAAAATCTGTTTATCTTCATTGTGTCTATAGATGTAGACACCTCCAGCAACAAAGAATATCAAAAGGATAGCCACTAAACCGGTATACACGAATCTTGGAAATGGCGCTATCCATCCCACAATGCTTTTCGTTTCTGCCTTCTCGTACACCTTTTCAAGGTAGCCCTTAATATCAGTAGAAGACAAAGGCATCTTTCCTTCTGCCCTGACCTTATCAAGGAGCGAACTAAGCTTGAAAAGATATTCTCTGCATCCCTGGCATACTGCAAGATGTTTCTCAACAAGCGCCATGGCATCCTCATCCAGTTCATTATAGTAATAGTCAATAAGTTTAGTTTCATCACACTTCATAATATTTTCCTCATCATGTAAAATCTCTTAATATCTCTTGAAGATTTTTTATTGCCCTAAAGAGGTGGCTTTTTATTGTCCCCTCTGCACACTTAAGACACTCTGCTATTTCACTAATCTTCATTCCATGAAAGTGTTTCATGACAAATACCTCTCTCTGTTGGGCAGGAAGGGACCTTATGGCATTTTCAACTGCATTTTTCAATTTGACTTTATCCATCTCAGCAGATACATCTTTTGCCATTGTTCTAAGTGACATCTCATCAATAATCGCTTTTTCATCGCCCTTTTCATTTCCTGAGCCATAGCCTATCATATTTTTCCATCTCCTCCGCCTCAGATGGCTGTGGCACAGATTTACTACTATCCTGTAAAACCATGTCTTAAAACTTGATTCACCCCTGAAACCTGACACCTTTTTGTATACAATTACAAACGCCTCCTGCGAAATATCCTCAGCATCCTCTCTATTGCCAAGGAGGTGATAGGCAAGGCCATGCGCCTTATCTCTGTATCGCCTTACTATCTCCTCAAAGGCCCTGTTATCTCCGCTCCTAAACTGTTCTATCAGCAGATTATCCGCGCTACGATTCATAAACACCTATGAATATGTTAAATTAGACGCTTAAAATATGAAAAAGGTTTACCCCGTTAGAGGGCTTTTTAGTGAAAGTGATAAAAAACTCAGCCAGCAAGAAACCACCGGATAAGGAGCCTTCTAACGGGGTTTACCCCGGCATCAAAAATTTTGGTATGGGGGCAATATATCAGGTTGATGTTTTCCAATGCCTATCCAGCCCTTGAAATATCTTCACCTTTTCTGTAACACCCAATCTCGCCTGATTCACTGCCTTTCGGAGAAATTCTATACTCTCATCATAGGTCTCTCTATCCACAGGATATGGATAGCCGTCTTTTCCGCCATGCGCAAAACTGTATCTCACAGGGTCTTGATGGCTTGCCTTTGCGCCGTAGACAAGCTCTGATATTAAACTCAATGCCCGTATGGTCTTTGGCCCAACACCTTCCATGCCTAAAAGCCTTTCAAAATTCTCAGGCTGTCTCTCATAGGTGCTTAAAAATATTTTATAGAGCCTATCGGGGTTGATGTCTTTTGCTGATGTATGGTGTCTTTTGGGCATATCCAATGTTTGAAGTTTTTTAATCTCTTTTAAAAGTGTCTCTGGCCTTTCCCGCGAAAGTTCTGCAGAAACAGTTCTTGCCTTATCGCTTTCACAAGACACCATATTCAATACATCCCCTTTTGAGTCACAGCAAACAGCAGAATGAGGCTCACAGACAAAATCCTTAACACCTTGTCCAAGCCAGTGATAACGTCTGGCGTATTTATTTATCTCATTCATCCCCTGCTGAACAACAGTCCACTTTCCATCTTTTGTGAAAAAGAAGGCATGGTGATAGAGCTGGTAGCCGTCCTGCAATGCTGAAGAATCTACCTTTGCCGACATCCTGCTGGCGTAAATAAGATTGGATGGATTGATGGATAGATGATCGCCGCGCCCCTCAATCTCAGATGGTGTTTTTCTTGAAGCGCCGCCCTTGCCTCCTGCTGCAAAAAATCCCAAATCCTTTTCTATCCCCTTTATCCCTTCCTTTACAGCGCCGCAGACCGTTGTAGTAACACCACTGCTATGCCAGTCAAAACCCAAGACACAGCCAAAGGCCTGAAACCAGAAAGGAACAGACAATCTTTTCAAAACCTCTTCAGGCCCAAACTCTTGAACAATAATAATGACAATCTCTCTTGCAAGCCTTGTCATCCTCTCAAAGAGCCAGCGAGGGGCCTTGCCGCTGTGAAGCGGAAGATTTGCTATGCCTGTTCTCACCTGAAAATGCCTCTTTTATTAAGATTGTCATTCCCGCAATCTTCAAGAGGGAATCCAGAGTCTTTCTGTTTTCGGGTGTAGAAATTTTATACAAAATAATATTCTGACTTTTAAACTTTCAACCTCTTAGACTCTCATTCTGTCTCTGCAAGATTATAGCAACAATTCAACAGGTGTGATATATATTTGTCAGCAAAATTTATATAAGACACATACATGTTAAAGAAAATATTAGACATACAAAAAAATGATGCGGCTCTTCATCTGAAGAAATTGGGTTTTTCTGATGGCTCAAAGGCATTACAAAATCTGCTGCTTTTAAGAGAAACCCCGTTGAAAGCCCATCTTGAAGAGTTTGTAAATCTCCTACTGACAGCGCCGTCTCCTGATAACGCCCTGAACAATATAGAAAGGATTGGGGCTCAGCTCTCTCCTGAAATCATAAACTCTTTTATAAAAAATAAAGAAAAGCTACAGCATCTCATCTTTATATGCGGTTCTTCTAATCTTTTAGCAAATACTATTATTAATAATCCTATTTATATTGAGCAACTCCTTTTAGAAGGTGGGCTTGAAAGAAAAAAGGACCTCTCAGTATTCCTTAAAGAGCTGTTGGCATGGGTGCACGATTTGCATGATTTTAGTTCAATCGCTAAAGCATTACGCCTTTTTAAACAGAGAGAATACCTGAGGATTGGCGCAAGAGACATTTTAGGACTTGCATCAATGCAGGAAACAACCGAGGAGCTGTCAGGCCTCGCGAGTGCATCACTGGAGATTGCATACTGGTTTTGCCTTGCCCAACTCAAGGCTGAATACGGAACGCCACTTTATATAGATTTGGATGGCTCAGAAAAAGAATCTGAATTTGTAATTATTGGCATGGGAAAGTTAGGGGGCAGAGAACTTAACTTCAGTTCAGATATAGACATCATTTACATATATTCATCTGATAAGGGCGAAACAACAGGTATCGTAAAGTCCCCCTCACCTCCCTTTATGAAAGGGGGGAGGGAGGGGATTTCAGGCAAAATACATCTCCATACCTTTTATGTAAAGCTATCAGAGATGATAACAAAACTTATTGGGAGTATCACAGAGGATGGTGTTGTATTCAGGGTTGATTTAAACCTGAGGCCTGAAGGAAAAAATGGAGACCTCGCCAATTCGCTAAGAAGCGCGGAGATTTACTATGAATCATGGGGCCAGACCTGGGAAAGGGCTGCCATGATCAAAGCACGCCCTGTTGCCGGAAGCATGGAACTTGGCGAAGACTTTTTAAAGATGATTGAGCCGTTTGTGTATCGCAGGTATCTGGACTTTACTGCTATTGAAGAAATAAGAGGAATGAAGGAAAAGATTGATTTGAGTTTACTTCGGGCAGCCCCTGATGCAGTGGATGTTAAACTGGGAATCGGCGGCATACGGGAGATAGAATTCTTTATCCAGACCATCCAGCTTATAAATGGAGGAAAGGACAAGGCCATACGGGAAAAGAATACGCTCCGTTCTATAGAACTCCTGAAACAAAGGGGCTATATTCCTGAACAGGATGCTTCTGTATTAACCCACGCCTATATATTTTTAAGGAATTTAGAACACAGGATTCAAATCGTTGAAGGAAGACAGACGCAGGTAATCCCTGCAAAGGCTGCAGAAACAGAAAGGCTTGCAAAGATGCTGGAATTCTTTGATACATCCGAGATGAAGGCAGCAGACCGATTCTGGGATGAATATAAAAACCAGACGGAGAACGTTCATGAGATTTATGACAATCTCTTTTACAAACATTCCAAAGAGATTGAGGAGGGCGTATCAGAAGATGCGATGATAATTCTCAGTGATGATTTGGATAAAGAAGAAATTATTACCAGATTGTCAAAAACTGGGTTTCAAGAACCTACTCCGGCCTACGAAAACTTGAAACATTTAAAAGAAGGGCCTACCTTTGTGCGCTTTCCTGTGCGGGCACGGACAATTTTAAAAAGAATAACACCTTTTCTTTTCACATTGATTATTAACTCCCCTGCGCCTGACATGGCGCTCAAAAACCTGGAGAGGTTCATTTCCTCCATTGGAGGAATTACTGCCTTCTATTCGCTGTTAGCAGAAAACAAGAAGGTAATGGAACTCTTGATAAAACTATTCAGCACAAGCGAATTCTTATCAGCAGCGCTTATTGAACATCCTGAAAATCTTGACAACCTGCTTTCGCCAGAATTGAACATACCTCGCAAGAATAAAGATGAGTTGTTTGAAAAGCTTTCAACATTGATAGCTGCTACCGAAGACTATGAGGCTCAGCTGGATATAATCAGAAGATTCAGAAACAGCGAAATCTTCAGGATAGGCATAAACGACATATTTGGTGAACTTGAGCCTGCGGATATCTCTGAACAAATTACCTATACAGCAGACATATGCCTTATTAAGGCTTACGAAATTGGAATACAGGAACTTGAAAAAAGATTTGGACTACCTGGCAATAATTCAAGATTCGCTGTTATCGGCCTTGGTAAATTTGGAGGGAATGAGCTTATTTACAGCTCAGACCTTGATATTATATTTGTTTATTCAGTTAGCGGAGAAACCTCAGGACCAAAGGTCATATCAAATCATGAGTTTTTTGCAAAGCTTGGACAACGCATCATAACAACCCTGTCAGTAGTTACAAAGGAAGGGGTTGCATTTAAGGTTGATACAAGGCTTCGGCCATCTGGCAGTTCAGGCCCCCTATGCACATCTGAAGATGCGTTTATAAGATATCACAAAGAGACTGCTCAGATTTGGGAAAAACAGGCCATGCTTAAGGCAAGATTTATTGCAGGCAATCCAGAGTTTGGTTCACGGATATTGCATGAGATACAGGAACACATATATGCAAAACCTCCAGTCAATGATGACCTGAAAGAACTTTATCGAATACGACAACGGATGGAAATAGAGATTGCCAAAGAGGGTGGCGGAAGATATAATATCAAAGTTGGCAAGGGAGGACTTGTCGATATTGAGTTTGCTGTTCAAATCCTTCAGCTCAAATTTGGAAAAGAAACTCCGTCAATCCGAGAATCTAATACAATAAATGCAATTGAGGTCTTAAAGAGGGCAGGTATTATTTCAGAGGCAGATTATACTGCATTGAAGGAGGCATATAAATTCTACAGGTTTCTTGAAAATCGTTTGAGAATTGTACAGAATAGGACAGAGGGAGATATTGTGAAAGATACGCCAGAACTCCTTGCACTTGCAAAGAGAATAGGTTATAAAGATGGTGCGGATAAAAAACTTCTTCAGGATTATCTCAACCAGACAAATATTGTAAGAGATATATATAAAAGGATAATTGGGATAGAAGAAAAGATAGTGCCCAAAGAGGAAATATAGATGCAGGAAAAATGGGGTAAATTGCATGAACTTGGATTTCCAAGGCTGTTACACAACGTGTTTTCAGCCAAAGACACTGCCAGCATTCTGGATATGGAAGCTGGAAAAATCAAAAAAAGGATGTTTTTCAAGATTGGCATTCCAGTTTATGCAATATCAAATGTTCTCGATGAGGTGCTTGGCAGATTGTTAGTGAGAAAGGGCATAATTGCTCAGGAGGTTTATGAAAAATCTCTGGAAATCATGTTAAACAAGAAAATGAAACAGGGGGAGGTATTAATAGCAAATGGTTATATAACCACCCAGCAATTAAACGAGGGATTAAGCACACAGGTAAAAGAGAGGTTGTGGAGTGTATTCAGCTGGACCGAAGGTATTTACCATTATTACAATATAGAAAAATTACCAAAGGACCTGTTTCTTACTCCAATACACCCTGCCTATGCAATACTTCAGGCTGCAAAGAGGGGATATTACCCGTTTGAAAAGATAAAAGCAGAGGTAGATGGAAAAACTAACAATGTGATTTCGCGTTCCAGTAATTCTGCATATACAATAGATGATTTTCAACCAACCCCTCAAGAAATGAGACTATTATCGCTCATAGACGGAAAGAAAAAGATGGAACGCATCATTGCAGAAGCGCAATTGTCAAAAGAAGATGTCTATTCTTTCATTTATGCCCTGCTTGTAACAAACGTTCTTACCCCTGAGGAAATAAAGGAGAAGAAACCCGAAGGACCTTCACCCGAAGATAAAGCCGTAATGGAAAGCCTGACAAGCAAACATGTTCAGTTAAAATCTCTTACCCATTTTGATATCCTCGGAGTCAGCCAGAGCGCCAACAGCGATGAGATAAAAAGGGCATATTTTAAATTAGCAAAGGAATATCATCCTGACAAGTACCACAACAGCATTCAAGATGCGCGGACTGTTGCCTCTGAAATATTTACGCTTATTAACACAGCATACAATACGCTTTCAGATGAAAAAAATCGCAGAATCTATGAAGAATCTCTAAAAACCGGTAAAAGACTGGATGTAACGCAGGACGCTGCTAATATTATGAGCGCAGAGCTTCAGTTTCAAAAGGGTAAGATAGCGCTGACAAGAAAGGATTATAAAGGCGCCAAAGACGCCTTTGAGTGGGCTTTAAAACTCAACCCTGATGAAGGAGAATACAAGGCATACCTCGGCTGGACACTGTTTAATCTCTCGCCAAAAGACAGAGACGAGATGCGAAGGGCTAAGGAAATTATTCAGGAAGCGCTATCATCAAATCCAAATCAAGACAGGGCATACTATTTTCTTGGCGTTATTTACAGAGTTGAAGGAAAGTTAGACGATGCGGAAAATTCCTTTAAAAAGGCAATAAAGAGGAATCCAAATATTCCAGAGGCAATGAGTGAGCTTCGTCTTATCCAGATGAGAAAGAAGGAAGACAAAGGATTCTTTAGAAAGATATTTGAATAAGCGCCACAGCATCATAGTATTAGGGTGTAAAAAAACTTTTATCACTGTTGACAATAAAGCGCTTCGTCCATATAATATAGGAATCTCTGAAAAACCATTAGAATGTCATTGCGAGGAGCGATTTTTGCGGTTGCGAGGTGCAGCCGAAGCAAACTCGGAGATTTTTGCTATATGGCAAATGCGTAAGCAAGAGATTCCTCGCTCTGCTCGGAACAGGCTCCGCAATCTTTACCATTGATTTATATAAAAACGAGATTGCTTCGCTTTGCTCGCAATGACAAGTTCGGTAGTTTTTCAGAGAGTCCTATAATAAAAAATATAATTTGCTGATTTTATCCTCAGGAGGAATATTAAATGCCGATTTACGAATATAAATGCAATAAGTGTGGCAAACATTTTGAGATAATGCAGAAGATCTCGGACAAGCCTGCCAAGACATGCATACACTGCTCATCCAAAAAAATTGAAAAACTCATGTCCCAATCCTCATTTAGCCTCAAAGGCTCAGGTTGGCATAAAACAGATTATGCCCCCGGCGCCCAGTCTAAGGGCAAACCTTGTGATATAGGAGAAGGCAAGAAAGCTGAAAAGCAGTCTCCTTGTGCAACCTGCCCATCGGCAGGATAGATTGTCAGAGATTAGTTGATTAGAGATTAGAGAATTAGTTAAAACCAATTCGCTAATTCTAATTCTCTAATTCACCAATCAGCCAATTCACTAAAATGAAGATAGAATCAATCATAATATTGGCGTCAACGATTGTCCTTCTTATGGCAACGCATGTGTATACCTTTCTCTATACGCCGCCGTCTTCGGAAAAGGCAGTCAAGCTTGTTTTTATTCCGCAAGGGGCGAGCTTTAATGTTATTGCCAGAAAATTAGAAAGTGAGAAAATTATTTCTAATGCCTACAAATTTTCACTCCTTGTAAAACTTAAGGGAGCAATCACAAATTTAAAGGCAGGGGAATATGAATTCACCACTTCAATGAATCCAGTTGAAGTACTGGATATGATGATAAAAGGCCAGGTAAAGGACTATACCATTACCATCCCAGAAGGTTATAATATTAGAGAAGTTGCAACTCTTTTAAACAATGTCAATATAATAGATAAAGAAGAATTCATCACATTGGCTACAGATACAATATTTACAGCCTCTCTTGGGATAGATGGCAATAGTGTGGAAGGCTACCTTTTTCCAGATACATATAGATTTACAAAGGGTATGACAGCAGATGAAATCATAAAAAAGATGGTGCAAAGATTTAATGAGGTATACAGCGTGATTGCCTTTAAAAAACCGACTCGTTTAAAGATGTCAAAAAAACAGATTGTAACGCTCGCATCCATCATAGAGAAAGAGACAGGCGATATTTCAGAAGCCACATTAATATCTACAGTATTTCATAATAGAATCAGAAAGAGGATGAGACTTGAGAGCGACCCGACAGTTATATACGGAATAAAGAATTTTAACGGAAACCTGACCAGGAAACATCTCTTGACAAGGACACCATACAATACCTATCAAATTTATGGGCTTCCACCAGGCCCTATTGCAAATCCAGGCAGGGTAAGCCTTGAGGCAGCTATTTTGCCCACCAGTGAGCCATACCTGTTCTTTGTTTCAAAAAATGACGGCTCGCATCATTTTTCCAAAACCCTCCATGAACACAACAGAGCTGTCTACCTGTATCAGAAGAAACCAAATAAAAATATTGTAAAGCCTGTTAAAAAGAACAATATATTAAATTCTGACACATACCTAAACCACGATTTAAAAAGCGAGGCTTTCTAACGGAGCAAACCTACATGAGCCCGCCTTAGCCCGCCCAAGGCAGGGCTCACCTGTCTAACCTGTTGGCACAGGCAGGCAAAGGGGCATGAAAATTGGATTTTTGTAGCGTTGGGGTTTATCCCCAACGGCACGCTAAGCGTGCCAACGAAAATCCGTTGCCCATCAAGGGCAACGCTACGGTAATGTGAATATGAAGCTTTTTCGGGACAATGCGAATTATTAAGATATAATAATCCCGCCTGCAACCGGATGCCCTGCATGCTCAAGCACAAAACGGCCCAGCTCCGGGATATCCGAGAATCTGTCCACTGCAACAGGTTTTTCAAGCCTTATATCAACCTCTGCCACCTCAGCGGGTTTAATGATTTTTGCATTGCTCTCAACAACTTCTATGGATGCAGGGTCAAACCTCCTGTGTATCTTTTCTATCTTACCCCTCACTTCCTGCGTGGCGCACTTGAATGTTACAGGTATGCCCAGTTTATACTCCTTATCCACCATCCAGAAGATATTGGCATGGATTAAATCCGTGATTGTAGCCGCACCCTTATCAGCCTGCCCCTGAATGCCTGTATCAGTGGCAAGCACCTGCCCGCGCTCAAGTTTCTCACCGGCAACAATTATACCTATGCAGTCTCCTGCAGGCGCTTCAGATATATTGTCCTGCGTATATTTTTTAACCTCTGTTATCCTTGCCTTTTTCTTTCCCGGCATAATGACAACATTCTGGCCTTTTCGTAAAACACCTGCTTCCACGCGGCCCACTGCAACTGCCTTGCCGTCAATGTCATAAATATCCTGCACAGGGAACCTGAGGTCTTTTTCCTCTGTTTTCAACGTCTCAAAGCTGTCAAGGGACTCAAGCACAGTGGGTCCCTTATACCAGGAAAGCCTTTCTGCCCTGTTTGCCACATTCTCTCCCTTGCTTGCAGAGATGGGTATTATATACGCAGGCTTAACCTTGCGCTCTGCGAGGGCCTCTGTTATTCTGTCCTTGATTTCATTGAAGACCTTTTCTGAATAATCCACAAGGTCCATCTTGTTTGCTATCACGGCAACCTGTTTTATGCCAAGAAGCCCAAGTATGTAACAGTGCCTTAAGGTCTGCTCCTCTATGCCTCGGTGGACATCCACAAGGAGAAGCGCAGCCTCTGCCTGGGATGTGCCGCTTATCATATTCTTTAAAAATTCCTTATGACCCGGCGCGTCTATAATTACATATCTCCTCTTTTGGGTTGCAAAGAAGGTGTGCGCAATATCAATGGTAATATTTTTCTCCCGCTCTTCTTTAAGGTTGTCCATTATATATGCGAACTCAAACTCCCTGCCCATGGATGCGCATACCCTTTTTATCTCTTCAAGTTTTTCAGGGGGCAAAGAGCCTGTATCATGGAAAAGCCTGCCCACCAACGTGCTTTTGCCATGGTCAACATGACCAACAATTACTATGTGCAAAGACCTTTCTTCCATTTTTAATCCCCTCCCTATATTAGGCTCTTGATAGGCCTGTTAAGTAATTTTTATCCTTCTCCTGATTCGACATCTCCTTAATAAACATCCATCCTATGGCACAATCTCAAAGGCATCAATATCTATGGCATAGCCTGTAGAACTGGCATTCTTCTGACCTGACACCTCAATGCGGATAGTATGGTTACCCGGAGAAAGCCCTGTTTTCTCTAAGACTACCTGATACTGATGGGTTGGATTATAAAGGTCTATCAATCCCACATACACGCTATCGAGATACACCTTTGCCTTACCCAGCATGTTTGCCCTTGCAACTATCCATCTGATGCCTCTTCCATTAAATGAGAAATCTGCCCTTGCGCCGGTCTGTGTAGAATATTTAAGCGCCCCGCCGCTGCATGGTAAACACGTCAAGGTATTCCAAGAGCCCGTGTAGGTAATTGCTGTATCGTTTTCTTCAAACCTTATCTTTGTAAATGTGGCGGTCACATTTGCAGCAGAATTCATGGTAACTGTGCATGTGCCTGTGCCAGAGCATCCACCACCTGACCAGCCAGTAAAGATTGAACCAGTGGCTGGTGTAGCTGTCAGGGTTACCACTGTCCCTGAAACATACGCCTCTGTGCAATCACTGCCGCAGTTTATACCCGTAGGGACGCTCGTTATGGTCCCTGCGCCTGTGCCTGTCTTGCTTACTGTGAGCGCATATGTATTTACTGCAAAATTTGCCTCAATTGTATGGTTAGACGTGACATTGCTAAATGTGTATGTGGTTACTGCCCCTACGGATGAACCGTCAACAAGCACATCTGCCACATGGTAACCGGTATTCGGTGTTATGGTAAAGGTTTGGCTGCTGCCGTAAAAAACAGTAACTGCTCCGGATGGTGATATGTTGCCTCCTGCGCCTGTTGTGGCTGTTATGGTGTAGGTAATATTTACAAAGCTTGCTGATATTGTATGGTCAGCAGTAACATTGGTAAAGGTATAGCTTGTTATTGCCCCTTGGGATATTCCATCCACCTGAACATCAAGAATATAATACCCGATATTGGAGGCTATGGTAAATGTCTGGCTTCCGCCCTGAGTAACCGTTATGCTGCCTGATGATGTAATACTTCCGCCAATCCCTGCTGTGGCTGCTATGGTGAATGTGGGTGGCGTTGCGCCTGTTCCGGTCAGAGGCACATCTAATAATCCGTTGTCAGGGTCATTGGATGGAATGGAGAGGGAGGCATTTTTTATGCCTGCTGATGCAGGTGAAAACCTTGCCTGAATTGTGCAACTTGTCATTACATCCAGCGTCTGTCCTGTGCAATTGTCATTTTCTTTAATAAAGTCCGAGGCATCTACACCAATGAGATAGATTGAGCCGATGATAAGCGCCTGCGTGCCGGTATTGGTTATGATAAAGTTGCGCGGCGGCGAGACCTCGCCAACATAATAATAGCCAAAATTGTGGGATGTTGGACTTATGGAGATTATCGGTTTATCAACTGTGAAATTTGCAACCAGTGTCCTGCTGCCGTTTACTGTAAATGTGTAGGTTGCGCTTCTGCTTACCTCATTGCCATTCTCTGTCCAATTCACAAATTGATACCCTGAATTGGCAGATGCTGTCACAGTTGCCGATGCGCCCCACGGATAGCTCCCGCCACCGCTAACTGTGCCTCCTGAAGAAGGCGAGGCGCTTGCAGTAATAGCAGGGATTGTTCCTATGCCAACCGCAGCCCAGGCATTTTTTACCTGGTTGACTTCATTGGAATTGAGGCCGTAAATATCTTCAGCCGCAGCGACCATACCATCAAGTGCATCCTTAAATGTTGCCTTATTTTGCCAATAATCCATATTTGCCCTATACGCAATCCAGATGGCGCTTGAAATCCCAATCCCCTGAACAGTGATATTAGATACAGGATGTGTCCCACCTTCTGACAGGAGATAGAACATCTTATTTGGAATGCCGCTATTTAAATGCACTCCGCCTCCATCATTACTACAATTGATATAGCCATTCATATGATCAGGCTGTGGGCGATTTTGTCCACTGCAGTAGCTTGTATAAGCAGATGGATTAGAGAGGTCGCGAAGTGTTTTAATATCTTCACCCATTGTCCAGTTGGAGTTGTATCCTCTATAATAATATTCAACCGCAGTGCCCATCCAGTCAGAAAATGCCTCATTGAGCGCGCCTGATTCATATTCATAGCAGAGTTCTGTAGTTTGATAACCGCTCTGACAGGTAACTACCTGCCTTTGCGATGCCTTCTCTGTAACAGCATGTCCCCATTCATGCGCCACAGCATCAAGTGCGCCGCTGAAAGGCAGGTGACTAAATCCAATACCAAACCCTACCATCCCATTCCACCAATAAGCCCCATCTGGTTCAGTGGCATCCTCAACCGCGCTGAACATTGAACTGCCGGCATTATCAAATGAATTCAATCCTAACGAAAGATTTAAATAATCATAAGTCAATCCTGCATACACATGGGCATCCACGCCAGAGGCCTGATTGGCAGCATTCCAGATATTGTCAGGGTCATCCATAAGCCCTGTAGAATAATTCATTGTCAGGATATAGGCGTCATCCCGCATCCTGCCATAATGGCTGTGCCGTGTCTCATTTAGCCTGCGGCTTATATCCAGCATCCAGTATATTGAATTGCTGCTGTCATAACAGGTATCAATATGCGGCTGGCTGCCCAACAGGCCCATTCCGCTTCCATTGACAGTAGGTACACACCCTCCAGCGCCGTTTATAAAGCTCCATGTATCAGAATACGGGCCTGAACCCAGGCTATTTCCTGCAGCAACCCGCCAGTAGTACTGTGTCTCATCGTTTGCAAAACCGCTCATATCCACGCCACTATAGTTTCCTATCCACTGGCCAAAAACAATGTTTGCAAAGCTTGAGTCAGTGGCAACCTGAAGATAATAGTTATTGGCACGGGCAGCAGGCGACCAGCGGAATTCGATGGTTGTCCCTGGCATACTTGAGCCGTCTGCAGGTGAACTTAAGACAGGTGTATCAGGCACACTGCTTGGCCCGTTGATAAAATACCATGCGCCTGAATAATAGCTTGAACCCAGAGAATTTCCGGCAGCAACGCGCCAGTAGTATGTCTGGCCATCGTCAGGAAAACCACTGAGATACACGCCAATGTAATTTCCCACCCATGCACCGTAAATAATATTGCTAAATCCTGAGTCTGTTGCAACCTGTAAATAATAATTATTTGCGCGGGCTGTCAATGACCATTCAAACAGAATAGTATTGCCTGCTACATTACTACCATTGGTAGGAAAGACTAAGGCAGGTGTATCAGGGATGGAACTCGGCCCGTTTATAAAACTCCATGTGCTGGCGTAAGAACTGGATCCCAGTGAGTTTCCGGCAGCCACATGCCAATAATATGTCTGGCCGTTGTCAGGAAAACCACTGAGATACACGCCAATGTAATTTCCCACCCATGCGCCATAAATAATATTGGTGAACCCCGAATCTGTTGCAACCTGAAGATAATAGTTGTTGGCGCGGGCTGAAGGATTCCATTCAAACAGGATGGTGTTACCCGGCATATTGGAGCCGTCTGTAGGATAAATCTGAACAGGAACATCTGGCACACTGCTGGGACCATTTATAAAATACCATGCGCCGGAGTAAGAGCTTGAGCCAAGTGAATTTCCTGCAGCAACGCGCCAATAATATGTCTGGCCATTATCTGAAAAGCCGCTGAGATATACACCTGTATAATTACCCACCCATGCGCCGTAAATAATATTGCTGAATCCTGAATCAGTGGCGACTTGAAGATAGTAATTGTTTGTCCTGGCTGCTTGGTTCCACGAGAACTGTATGGTTGCGCCTCCTGCATTGCTGCCATTGGCAGGTGAAACAAGGGTTGGCACAGCAGGCAGGCTGCTGGGACCATTTATAAAATACCATGCGCCGGAGTAAGAGCTTGAGCCAAGTGAATTTCCTGCAGCAACGCGCCAATAATATGTCTGGCCATTATCTGAAAAGCCGCTGAGATATACACCTGTATAATTACCCACCCATGCGCCGTAAATAATATTGCTGAACCCTGAGTCTGTAGCAACCTGTAAATAGTAATTATTGGCGCGGGCCGCCTGAGACCATTGAAATAGAATAGTTGTGCCGGATTTATTACTGCCATTAGTGGGAGAGACTAAGGTCGGAACAGCAGGCACAGCGCTTGGCCCATTTATAAAATACCATGCGCCTGAAAAATAACCTGAGCCCTCGGCATTGCCTCCTGCTACGCGCCAGTAATAAATCTGGCCATTGTCAGGAAAACCACTAAGGTCAATACCGATATAATTTCCTATCCATTGGCCGAAGATGACACTTGTAAACCCTGAATCAGTGGCAACCTGAAGGTAATAGTTTGTCGCATCAGCAACCTGAGTCCAACGGAACTGGACTACTGTGCCGCCTGCATTGCTCCCGTTGGAAGGGGATGTGAGTGTTGGAGGATTTGGGACTGCTGCAAAGGCTGCATTTTTAAGATTGAATGCAAATACCGCCAATGCAATAAATATGGATAATCTGCAGAAACTGTGCCTTTTCTCCATCTTTAGCTCTCCTTTTAATCGCAAAGACTTTTTCTGTTTGGATCGTAAGTGAGATATCTCCGTGCGTCTATCCTTGAGAGAATGTCACCTGTAAAGGCATTTATAGTAAAAGCACAATCAGCAGCGCTTGCATAAACACTATCAATAAATACAGAAGCATGTGCTGTCCAGATTACATAGGGTGGACGCCAGGTAGCAAACTTAGCAACCTTTAATACCTTTACCGTGGCCCTTTTTGGCGCCCCAAAAACCCGCTCAACAATCTTTATAACCTGCTCTTTTGAAATAGTCTCTTTTGTGACTGCCTGGTAGAGTTCAGGAGGGGTGGGGACAAGAGAAGCGCCTACATGGGTAATTGTCTCGTCTGGTCCGATTGTTATATGAATATCATACCCGAATAGCAAACCTCCTATATACCGATCATAATAAAGGTGTGTGTATTCACCACCATATCCCATATCAGTTTTTATCTTTCTTTCGCGGATTTCTTCAATATTGGAAATATCAAAGAGCGCTGCCTCTTCTCTTATAAATGCCATAGCTATTGCCCTGGCACGCTCCTCTCTGGTTTCTCCCTGTATTTCTGCCGTTGGCTTAATATTCCCCCTTAAACCTAAATTACCGAGCGGACCATTCGGCGTTTCCTGCACATTGGAAGTCAAAAAATCATCTATATGAACATACTTCCCCTTAAAATACTGCAGAAGGTTTGGGGGGAGCTTGTACGGCCTTTTTACTTGAGGCATGGCTGCCTCATCCTGTGCTATGGCTATCTGGCTAAAGAGAGAAAGCAGCAGGATAGGCATTAAGATAAACCATATCCCATGCTTATATATTTTAATCCTGCCCCTCTCCTTAATCCTCTCCCCTATGGGGAGAGGGAAGGGTGAGGGGGCTTCGCCTTTATCTTTCTTTGTGCTACCTTTTATCCATAAGTGTTTCATATTATGTCCCTCCTTAGAATTCTATCTTGAAATAGACCTTTGTGGTATGGCCTTGTCAGGTGTAGAGCCGCTTTTCTTCGGTTTTATCTCATAAGTGGGTTTTGGCGCATTGGCTGGAGAATCTTTTTGAATTTCTCCCTTTGTCCTACCATGAGACGAAGGGATATTTACAGAATCGGCGGTACTCTCTCCAACTTCTGCGTTTTGCTCTGTGACGAGAGGATT
>Ga0154593_1019_pt1 | contig 23630 bp, 17 predicted proteins | sample RifGroF2_FD_116022 | JGI IMG/M metagenome (GOLD analysis project Ga0154593, IMG submission 116022) | Deltaproteobacteria bacterium GWF2_42_12 | reverse complement strand
GAAATAGAATTTAAAGGCAATAATGCGGAAGTCGAAGATGGCTGGATATTTAATGACAGGAGAGCTGATGATAAAGCGGATGTAAAATCTGATGCCAAATGGGGTGATGGTAAATACGCTGTGGTTCTGAAAAGGAAGTTAAATACAGGCGACTCCCAGGATGTTCAACTCAAGGAAGATGAGAAATTTGCTATCGGTGTAGCAATCCATGACAATAAGGCGAACCATAGAAAACACTATATATCCTTTCCATTGACTATAGGTCTGGGGGTTAAAGGGGATATTAAGGCAGAGAAGGTGAAGTGAGGGTTTATTATAAAGTAAAACAGAGTTTATAAAATCAAAGAGCAATCAAGAGGAGGAAACATGAAGCGAGCAAGGTTCTTAGTTTTTATTGCAATTGTGGTTGTCAGTGTAAGTATTTTGTTTTCAGTGGAATCAGAGGCTCTGCCGGTTTTTGCACGTCAGATAGGAAGGGACTGCACCTTCTGCCATATTGCGTTTCCTAAACTTAATGAGACAGGTCGTACATTCCGCAGTAATGGCTATCGCTTTGCCGAAGAGGGAGAGTGGAAGGATGTTAAAGACTGGACCACCATACCAGTTTCCATGGAAGTTGAGGCTGAGGGTATATATAATAAAGATAAAAAATCTGGCGTTGAAACTACTACATCGGATATGAAGATAGAAGAGGTCGAGATATCTATGGGAGGGCCAATGGGGAAGACAGGAGCTATCTCTGTCCTTGGAATGGTGGGTATTGAGGAAGCAAGTATTGGTAGCTATGAAGTGGATATCCCCAGTGCCTTTGTTCAGGTCAATGACCTTGTGGGATCAACAGGCAGTGGCATGTTAAACCTTAAGGCAGGCATATGGGAAGTTGCAATGCCTTTTCTCTCTTCATGGCAAAAGGTAATTAAGAACAGGTATTTAGCTGAAAAGACCCTCGGTGTATTTACTCCAGGGCAGACTGCCGTTGAATTGAATGGCTCAATTGTAGCGCCAGAGGAGTCTGCCGTGCCTACACACCGCTACAATATTGGTCTTACAAGAGAGAATATAAATAATGATGATAAACTTAAGGGTTATTACGCAAGCTACAGCATGACAATGATGGAACATTATAATCTTGGTTTTATATACCGTTCCGGGAGAGAAACGAGCGGAACTCAGGATGTAGATGTGAGTAAATTTGGCATTGCTGGCGAGGTAGAGATGGGGCCAGCTCTCTTTACTGTGGGATACTTTGATTCAGATTCTGATAGCGGCACTGATTTAGGAAATTATTTGGCAGAGATTCTATTTATGCCTGTTCCGAAGGTAATTTTTGGTGTGCGGTATGATGTTGTAAAAGAAAAAGGCAAGGAAGATGCAAAGGCTGCAACTCTTACAGGTAGATATAATTTGCTCAGCAATGTCTTTACGCAGCTTGAATATCGTAAACTTGAAGATGATAGCCATATTACCGGTACCAATGAAGATGAGGACAGGTTTAGATTATTTTTAGTTGCGTTGTTTTAACTGCCGCTCAGCGGAGCTCACCGTATCCTCCCCCTGTCCCCCTGTGGGGACAGATTTCAAATCTGTCCCCAGAAAAGGGGGATAAAGGGCTCGTCTCAAAAATTGTCTGCTGTCCCCGATAGATCCAATCAGGGACAACTTGTCGGTTTCCCCAAAAATCAATGTCTATTCGGGCGAGGGGTAAAACTGCTTTTGTTGCTTATTTAACCCCCTCTACCGCTATTCCACTGTCTTTCAACAATCTTGCTGTTATGCCTGTGCCTTTAACTAATTTGCCGTTTCTATAAATAAACTGCGCGCCGCAGGAAGGGCTTTTTTCTTTGAGAACAGCCTTTTTGATTTTAAAGCGTTTTGCGATTTTGAGAACCTCTTTTGCGCCCTTGATAAACTCCTTTGTCACATCTCTGCATTTTTCATCAACGACCCTTTCTAATCTTCCTTTGCTCGTTTTTCCTGAGTCTAATTCCCCCATCCCCCCTTTAGAAACTTGTGCTCGAATGATTTTATCGGGGAAGGGGGGCAAGGGGGGATTAGATATTCCACATATCTCAGCCCTGGGCCTCGGTGTTGGTAGTCCGCCAAGCTGTTCAGGACATACAGGGATTAAGATTTTATCAGAATATTTCTTGATTATATCTTTACGAAGGGCGTGTGTTCCATCATAGCGGGATTTTATCCCTAAAAGGCAGGCGCTGATGAGGACAGGGCTTTTCATTATCATTTAAAAATCTTTACAGGTGGATTTTCCAGCACACCTTCTACTTTTGGCGAGTCTTTTATCATTACCTTTCTATCTTTTATCTCAACCCGGTTTTCGGCAAAGAACTGGATTGCCTGAGGATATATCCTGTGCTCTTCTTTTAAAATCCTCTCGGCCAGGGTCTTCTCTGTGTCATTCTCGTGAACAGGCACAACCGCCTGAATCACAATAGGGCCAGTATCAACGCCTTCGTCAACAATATGCACCGAGCATCCAGAGAATTTTACGCCATATTCAACAGCCTTTTTCTGGACGCGGAGCCCTGGGAATGCAGGCAGAAGGGCTGGATGTATATTCAAAATCTTCAAGGGAAAGGCTCTGATAAACGCTGGGGTCAAAAGCCTCATAAAACCCGCCAGAGCAATAAGGTCTACAGAATGGGATTTCAGTATCTCTACAAGGTGTTTATCACTTTCCTCTCTGGATGGAAAATGGCTATCCTGAATAATAAATGTTGGTATGTGGTATTTCTTTGCCCGTTCAATGGCAAAAGCATCAGGATTATTGCTTATGACAATCTTTATTTTGGCATCAAGCCTTTTTGCCTCAATAGTGTCTATGATGGCCTGAAGATTTGTGCCGCTACCTGATACAAGTATGCCAAGGTTAATCATCTTTCTTAAATTTATCTCGTATCTTATTAATTTATATTATTATTACTGAAGATTCGCCTTTATTTTTCTTTGCTACTTCTCCAATCAAATAAGCCTTTTCCCTTAAGCCTTTTAATCTGCTTATTACTTTATTAGTATCACCCTTTGATACTACGATTACCATGCCAATCCCGCAGTTGAATGTCCTGAACATCTCTGTTTCTGAGAACCTTCCTCCATTTTGGATAAATTTGAATATAAAAGGCACTTCCCATTTATTTTTATAAATTACTGCCTTATAGTTATCAGGCAGTATCCTTGGTATATTTTCAATGAAACCGCCGCCGGTAATGTGCGCAATGCCCTTTATGATAAATCTTTTCTTAAGGGCATTTATTGTCTTTACATAAATCCTTGTTGGGGTCAGCAGCTCTTCACCGAGGCTCTTTTTAAATCCTGCTATCCTGCTCTCAGGCTTTAGTTGCAGTTCGTCAAACAAGACCTTTCTTGCCAGAGAATAGCCATTGCTGTGGAGTCCGCTCGACGCAATGCCTATGATGCTGTCGCCTGGCTTTATGGACGAGCCACTTATTATCCTTTTTCTTTCAACGACACCTACGGCAAAGCCTGCAAGGTCATATTCATTCTGATTGTAGATGCCTGGCATCTCTGCTGTCTCACCGCCTATGAGCGCGCAGCCGGCCATTTCACAGCCATTTACTATCCCTTTAATTACTTCTCTCGCTGTATTAATATTAAGTTTACCTGTTGCAAAATAGTCCAGAAAAAAAAGTGGTTGTGCGCCGCTGGTAATAATATCATTCACACTCATAGCAACAAGGTCTATACCAATTGTATCGTGCATGTCCATCATGAATGCTAATTTGAGTTTTGTTCCAACACCGTCAGTGGCAGAAACAAGCACAGGGTCTCTATAGCCCTTAAACTTACCTGAAAACAGGGCGCCGAAACCTCCTATTCCGCTTATTATCTCTGGCCTTGAGGTCTTTTTGGCAAGTCTTTTTATATTCTCCACAAGCCTATCGCCTGCATCTATGTCAACACCCGCATCTTTATATGTAATTTCCGCTTTCATATGGGAATAAAGGTTAATGCATGTTGGGTTTAAAGTCAATTTATTTTCAGAAGTTGCCTGCCTTTGTCCCGAAAACCCCTCATATTCACATTACCGTAGCGTTGCCCTTTATGGGCAACGGTTTTTCGTTGGGGATAAACCCCAACGCTACAAAAATCCAATTTTCATGACCCTTTGGCACGCTAAGCGTGCCTTATTAAGCCCCCGCCTTGGGAGCGCTAAGGCAGGCTCGTGTGGGTTTCGCCTGAAAACTACGCAAAAAATTTTCAATTTTGATGAGAAAGGAAAGGATTATATAAAGAGATTTTCATTTATCTAAAAAGGAGGCTCGTTCTTAATAATAACCTCGAATATGCTTTAGCGAGCTGGGGTAAAGGTGGGGTGGTTACTATATTGTGTTATCTAAAAACCGTACTTGGTTGCCACTTAAAAATGTATGTCAACTGATCACAGCGATTAGCAAAGGGTTACACAGATTATTAACTCAATATCTTTGAGCGGTGTAACCTGATTGTAATCTGTATAATCAAATTGATGATGAATTTATCAGCATTAACTATTTACCTCCAAATAATCACAAGTATTATGTCAATCAAAATAAGTATTACAATAGTGAATTCCAGGATATGTCCACGCTTTGTTGTGATTTCATTATAGAGCATTCGGTATGTATTGGTAACAATCTGGAGCTTCTCCTTTATACTCTCCTCCCAGTCCCTGCTCCTGAATATCGTCATTGCTGTTCTGTATATCTTCGCATAGTAAATATCCTCTGTAACCTTGAGCGCATTGTCAACCCTTTCAGTAACCTTTGTAAGCTCTGTAACAGTCTCTGTGATCTTCCTCACAAGTCTTTCATAATTTCTTAATTTAAATATTGAAACGCCTCCACGCTCAGGGAGTTCGCTGTAAATTCTGTCTAACTCCTTGTCAATTACATGGTCGTAATATCTAAGCTCAAGTATCTGGGCATTTGCAAACTCTAATATGTCAAGGATATCAGAGCTGCCTGATGGGTCTATGATAAATGCATTGTCAAGGTGGAGTATTACAATATCATTCGTATAATAGCTAAAGCTGTATTTAAGGGTCTCTTCTTTCATGTGCTGGCTTATCTGTCCTGACTCATAAAGAAGGAGACGTGAAGGGTCGTAGTGTTTCATAAACTCTGAAGATTCTATTTCCCTGTCAAGCCTTTCTATGAAGAATATCGTGTAATCCTCTATAAAGCCCTCTTTGATTGCATGATTTACGAAGGCATTGCCAAATGTATTTAGCAGATATTGGGCATATTCCTTTGCCTTTTCATTTATGGATTCATCAATATCCAACTCCTTTACCACAACCTCCAGTTCTGTAAATGTGGTGTCATGAGGAATCGGGATGTCAAAGGCGAGGGATAGAACGCCAAAGTCATAAGTTTTTGCGACAACATTTATGTTAACGTCTTGACCAAAGAGGCTTTTTGTAAAACTTTTCAATTCAATGGACAGAGGCGGATTTGCAAACTCAATGGCTTTCACATACGGCTCCCTTGAAAGGCGAAGCCTTTTTGTTGCCTCACCAGCGCTTGTTTCTAAGAGGGAGAGGTTGATTTCAGAGGCTATGTCAAACAGCCTGTAGATTATGATTTTGCCTTTTTTAATATTTACGTCTACCATGGCATAAGAGAGTAGCAAAAAATCTCGATATCATCAAGCATTTGTAGTTAATATTGCCAAATAAGTATCCTCCGGCAAAGCCGGAGGTTTTATGATTGCTGCCCCCTCAAAGGGGGCTAATCGCAATCTGTTAAAATCAAAACCATCGAATCGTCATTCCCGCAGAGCCTGCCCTCGAATGTATCTATCGGGGGTATTTAGCGGGAATCTATATTTTATGACTGGATGCCTCCCCGAATGTTTCTATCGGGGATAGAACCATTCGGGCATGACAACAGTGAGAACCGAAATATTTATAGCGGAACAAAGCACAATCCTGTAAATGTCAAACTCTGCGAGTCCCCCAGCAAAGCTGGGGGTTTACCTATTGTTAAAATTATAATTTGTTTTGAATAAGCTGTTTTTTTATGATAAAAAGCATAAAAAGCATTTACCCAGAGAGAGGGAGTTGGGCATGCATTAAATTTCTATAGGTGAGTATATGAACAAAATAGGCATAATTGCAAAGCTCGATAAACCAGAGGCAATTAAGGTCGGTCAAAATATTGTAGAATGGCTTGGCAAAAGGAAAATAGAGCTTTATCTTGACGCTGAGTTTGGCAATATCCTGGGACAGGGCAAAGGTTATTCAAGGGATAAACTTACTTCCCTTGTAGAACTTATCATTGTGCTTGGAGGAGATGGCACAATGCTTTCTGTAGCGCGGACTGTCGGAGAAAAAAAGATTCCTATACTCGGAATTAACCTTGGAGGACTCGGTTTTCTTACGGCAATTAAAATAAACGAGATTTACCCTGTCTTGGAAAAAGTTATAAAGGATGATTTTGAGACAGAAGAGAGGATGATGCTCTCTGTTCAGATACATAAAGATGGTAAAAAGACTTCAACATATTCCGTGCTTAATGATGTTGTTATAAAGGGAACTCTGGCAAGGCTTATTAACCTTGAGGCGCGAATAAATAAAGAGTATGTCACAACCTACAGAGCAGATGGCCTTATTATCTCGACGCCAACTGGTTCAACTGCTTATTCTCTTTCTGCCGGCGGGCCGATTCTATATCCAACTATCCATTCTATTATTGTAGCGCCGATATGCCCATTTACTCTTACAAACCGTCCTGTTGTTATACCTGACTGGATGACAGTAGAGGTATTGATTAAGCCCGGTCAGCGCGACGTGCTTTTGACCTTGGATGGTCAAGTTGATGTTCAACTTGGGGGAGGGGATATTATAGAGGTAAAAAGGTCTGATGCATGCCTATATCTCGTAAAATGTCCTGGTAAGAGCTATTTTGACATCTTGAGGGAGAGGCTCATGTGGGGAGGAAAATGAAAAGAGATTACACAGATTATAGAGGCAGATTGCACAGATTAAAAATAAATCTGTGTAATCGTTTTCAAAATCTGTGTAATCATTATGCCTATGTTACTCCAGCTTAACATAAAAGACTTCGCAATCATTGATGATCTGCAGCTATCATTTGGAAAGGGCCTGAATATCCTCACAGGCGAGACAGGCGCTGGAAAGTCAATTATTGTTGATGCAGTCAAGCTGATTCTCGGAGACAGGGCTTCTCAGGATGATATAAGGTCTTCAAAGGAGGAGGCGGTTGTTGAAGCCATGTTTGATGCCGCGCCTCTTGATATAGCAGGGATGCTTGAGTCAGCAGGTCTTCCCAGTGAAGAAAATCTTATCATAAAACGGGTTATAAACCGTGCAGGCAAAAATAAAATATTCATAAACAGCAGTATGGCCAATCTTTCCTCACTTGAGGATATAGGTAGCCGTATTATAGACATCTACGGACAGCACGACCACCAGTCTTTAACAAAATCTGAGGAGCATATAGATATACTTGATGCCTTTGCAGGGCTTATGGCTTTACGGGATGATATTGCAAAGGCCTACAGGGAATTTTATTCAATAAAATCAGAACTGGATAATCTCACAACAGATAGTGAGAGGCTCCTTGAGAGACAGGATTTTTTAAACTTTCAATCTAAGGAGATAGGCGAGGCCGGGCTTAAGGCAGGCGAAGACGAGGAGCTTAAAAAAGAAAAGGAAAAACTCGCCAATGCAGAAAAACTCTTTGAGGCAACCAATTCAGGCTATGATTTATTATATGCATCCAGTGGCTCAATGCTTGAGAGGCTGTCGCAGATATTGAATAAACTTAAAGAAGCCTCTAAATTCGATGAAGAACTAAAACCTGTCATAGAGAATATGGAGTCTTCTGTATGCCAGCTTGAGGATGCTGCAACATCGCTGAGGGATTATACACAGGGGATAAGCTTTGAGCCTGAAAGGCTTGAGGAGGTTGACAACAGGCTTGACCTCATAAATAAACTCAAAAAGAAATACGGTGCTACCATTGAGGCTATTTTAAAGAAAAAAGAAGAAGTAGATAGGGAACTGGATAATGTCATCCATCATGATGAGAGGATTACAGAACTTAAAGAGGCATCTCTGAAGGCAAAGGAAAATGCCTTGAAGTTATCCAAAAAACTTTCAGAAAAAAGAATAGACTCAGCAAAACTCATCAAAAAGAAGATAGAGACAGAGCTTTCTGACCTCAATATGAAAAAGACTATTTTTGAGGTGCGTATAGAAAAGAATAAAGATATTAACGGAGAGGTTGTATTAGGCGAGAAGGGGATAGACAGGGTTGAGTTTTTCATATCCCCAAATGTTGGCGAGGAGCCAAAGCCCTTATCAAAAATTGCATCAGGCGGAGAATTGTCAAGAATCATGCTTGCCATTAAGCGGATAACAACAACCGGCAAAATACCAGTCCTGATTTTTGATGAGGTGGATGCAGGCATAGGCGGCGGCACAGCAGAGGTCGTCGGCAGGAAATTAAAGGAGGTTTCAAAAAACCATCAGGTGCTTTGCATTACCCATCTCCCGCAGATTGCTGCTTATGCAGATACACATTATTCTGTTTCAAAAGAGGTGCGTGGAGGGAGGACAGTCGCAGGAGTTAAAGAGCTTAAGGCCGATGAAAGGGTTGCAGAGCTTTCGCGTATGCTCGGCGGCGTAAAGATTACGAGCAAGACAAAGGAACACGCAATAGAGATGCTGGAGAATGCAAGGGGAGGGGTGTAACCGGGGGGGATATACGGTTTATTATCGTGTCATGCGCTTTTCTGTCTTTGCCGTTTCCTGTAAAAAGTAATAAACTCATTTGGAGAAAGAACCTTAATCCCCTGACACAGTTTGATGGGAAAATGGAGTTTATTTCCTGTAACAATACATGCTGCCTGTCCTGCAATGGCTACTTCCAGGAATGGCTCATCATCATGGTCTGGTAGAGAGTGAGGCAGAGGCAATGAAGCTATTGTTTCTCCGCTGTGTTCAATATATTCCATGAGAGCAGCAACATTGTCTTTGTTGAACCTGAACTTTGGTCGGTGAAGGACCTCGTTATATTCGGCTACAATACGGGCGTCAAGACACAAGGTCAGTTTACCGGATGAAACCATTCGCACAATTTCAGCGCATTGACCGAACGGTGACAAAAGACCGGCAACAAGAACATTGGTATCAACAACAACTTTCATTTAACCCGCTTTTTACGGACTGCTTTGATTTCAGTGTCAACTTCATCCATAGTAATTCTGCCAGTCCGCTGCTCCACTGAGCGGCGCTGAAGACTTGCTACCGCTTCAACTGCACGCGCCTGCCGGAATGCTGCAAGCGATTCTTCAAGGTTTGATTCGCTTATAGCCGCAAGAATGGCTATGGGCCGCCCGTTGCTGGTAACAATCATTTCCCTTTCATCAGAAAGGGCCTTCCAGAGCTGGGCAGACTTGCCTCGCAAATCACGGACGCTTACAAATTTCATAATTTTATCCTCCAATCGTGTATAATATTGTATACACAATTGTCACTCAATTGTCAATCTAAAAAGTGAGCACGTAAAAAATCAATGTCTATTTGGGCGAGCATTGATGACTAATCTGTAATGACAAGAAAGTAGACCTGACCCCCAACAGACCCCCAACAGCAGAACAGCAGTACAACAGCAGTAAGACCTTATTGCTTGATTTGCTTGAGTCTGGAAGGACGCATGGCAAAAATCGTTTTTTACTGTTTTTGCCAAGAGGGATAGTTTTTGCTTATTGACATGCTTTTTCATAGATGACATAAAGAGAGTTTTTCAACAGCCCCTCTGTCTCTATTTTTTTCTTATGCTGAATAGGATAAACGCCAGCAATCCTGTCACTGTCCCGTATAAAAATGTTGCCTCAGGGCCGATTTTATCCCACAATGCGCCGGCAATGATGCTTGCCGGCAAAAGCGCAAACCCAACTGACATATGATAGATTCCGAATGCAGTTGCCTTTCTTTCTGGCGGCGCTATGCTTGCGAGATACGCCCTTTGCGTCCCTTCGCTCATACCTTTGAATAGTCCATATAAAATAAAAAGGCCAAGTATCTGGGCTTGATTGGCAACAAAGGCAAGGCCTGCATAAATACCCGCGTAGAATAAAAAGCTAAAGAGTATCATCCTTTTCATGCCTATCTTATCCGCCAACATACCAAGAGGAGTCGAGGATAAAGAATAAACAAGGTTGAAGATGAGATAAATAATCGGAATAAATTCTTTTGGCACGCCTACATTTTCAGCCCTGAGTATAAGGAATGCGTCGCTTGAGTTGCCTATAGAGAAGATAAAGATTACAAGGATATAAAATCTGAAATTACCGTTAAAGTCCTTTATTGTAAGTTTTGGAATGGCTGCGGCTTCTCTTTTATGCGCCTTCTCTGTTATGAAAAATATTATTAAAAGGACTGAGATTATCCCGGGAATAACTGACAGCCAGAACACAAGCCTGAAATTATTCAAATACAATGCGAGCACTAAAAACGCTATTGCAGGGCCTATGACTGCGCCGATGGTATCCATGCTCCGGTGAAAGCCGAATGCCTTGCCGAGATTGTTGTTTTCAACGGAATCTGCTATGATTGCATCCCTCGGCGCTGTGCGGACTCCTTTGCCGAACCTGTCCACAAATCTTGCTGTCAGAACCTCGCCCCAGTTTACTGCGGTTGCCATTATGGGTCTGCTCAGGACTGACACGCCGTATCCAATGCCCATCAGGAATTTTCGTTTGCCCATTTTATCAGAGAGCCAGCCAGAAAAGACCTTTAAGACGCTGGCTGTTGATTCTGCAATCCCTTCAATGATGCCTACAGTTGCCTTGCTTGCGCCCAGAACCGTTGTAAGGAATATAGGCAGAATGGGATATATCATCTCAGATGATATATCCATAAATAGGCTTACGAGTCCCGCAGCAAATACATTTCGAGGGAAGCTGAATAATTTTCTTTCAGACATGGGATTGGTTTTAACTGATTTTAAACTGCATTGCAAGTGATATGATTCTGCAATGATTATGAGAAATCCCAAAAAAAGCGTTTGATTTTTTGGGGAAACCTGCAAGTTGTCCCCGATTGAATCTATCGGGGACAGTGGCCATCCCTGATAAAAGCACTCAGGGACATGTTTTTGCGACGAGCCCTCCCCCTTTGAGGCTGTGTCATAATGTCATTGCGAGAGAGCGCAGCGACCGAAGCAATCTGCAACTTATTGAAAAACAAGAGATTGCCACGCTCCCTTCGGTCGCTCGCAATGACAAAAAGAGGATTATGACACAGCCTCTTTGTCCCCCTGTGGGGACAGATTTCAAATCTGTCCCCAGAAAAGGGGGACAAAGGGGGAGGATACAGTGAGGAGCAAAAATGCGCCGATAACGAAGTATGGCAGGCATCCGCCTAAGGGGGACGCCAGTTTGTAAAATAGCGAGGTTTTCAATCGCTATTTTACAGAGAAATCCTTAAACTTGACAACAATAATAGATTGGTTAGAATGTCTTTGCCTTCCTCTATCTTGAAACAGTATGAAGATGCCTTTCTTGAAAATATCTTCCTTTAGTTATCTTTTCTTCTTCATTACAGCGATGTGTGGATTTATATACGAGATAATATGGATGCATCTCTTTTCTCTCGTGTTAGGGAATAACATCTATACACAGGTAGCTGTGCTTATCATATTTATTATTGGCGTGGCGCTTGGCGCATTAATTTCCAGTAGAGTTGCGGATAGGTTGGTCAAGCCGATGAGAAGTTATGCTTTTTTGACATTAATAATGTCTTTTCTCGCATTCCTGTCGCCTTGGGTTATTTCTGCCACTGAACCCATATTCAGAATTATCTACCAGAATTATCAGTCATATTCCTATCAAGTAAATGCCTTGATGTTTATTCTGTGTAGTTTAGTTCTCATATTTCCTGCGGCTCTTTTGGGCGCAACCATGCCAATTCTTGTGAGTTCTTCTGTTGGCGATAGCAAAGGGGCTGGTTTTAGGGCAGGCGAGTTCTATTCAATAGGCGGCTTTGGCGCATCACTGGGCGCTATATTGGCCGGCTTTATCCTTTTGCCATATCTTGGTTATAACACTACACTGGATATCATCGTGAGCATTAATATCCTTGTGTCCATCGCAGCGTATTTAATAGGCATAAAGGAAGGGCCAAGGATTCTTGAAAAACCTAAAGACATGCCTGATAAACCCAATAACAGACATAGAAAGATTATTATTGCCATTCTCTTCTTCTCTGCATTCTGCGGAGTTGTCTATCAGGTTGCGATGACAAGGATATTGATTTTGATTTTTGATACAACCATATATTCTGTAACTGTCATTTTAGCCTCATACATCTTTGCAATTGCCTCAGGATGTATGATTTCTTTGCCCCTTAAAAATATCTTAAGAGATCGTTTTCTCCTGCTTTCTATTGCGCAGATACTATTTAGTGTTTCACTGCTAATAGTTGCCGCCTTTGTTGGCGAGTTGCCTGCGTATATTGAAAAGTTTTCATTATTGTCCCCTAATAGTTTTATTAAATACCGGCTCGTGCAGTTTGTTTTGGTTCTCATGATGTTTTTACTCTCAGCTTCTTATATTGGTTTTATCTTTACATTGGGAGGGAGGGTCTTCATGAAAAATCCAGGGGCAGCAGGTTATGATATTAATAGAGTATATATAGTAAATGTGGCAGGGGTTGTCATAGGGCTTTTAACAGTTGTGTTTGTCTTTATACCTAAGTTTGGCATTATGAATACGATTCTAATGATAGCAGCCATTAGCATGCTCATAGGGGTTGTTATAATCTTTTATACCAGGCTTTCTGTATTAAAGAGACTTGCTGTATCTTCAGCAGTGATTATAATATTACCGCCTCTCTTCCTGATTATTCCGTCATGGGATAACAATCTGATGGTCAATAGCCTTATTCTCCGCAAGAATAATGTTTATGGGAATGAAGCTGATTTTTTAGGAAGCAAAGCGTCGCCAAAAGAATATATGGCGACTATCTATTATAAAGAAGGCGCTGTATCAACAGTATCTGTAACAAAAAGAGATGATGGCGTCCTTTCATTAAAGATAGATGGCAGTGAAGTAGCGACAACAGGCGCAAGCCTGATAACTCAGGAGCTTTTGGCGCATATAGCGCTTATGCTTCACAAAGACCCCAAAGACATCTTATTGATAGGCCTTGGCAGCGGCGCTTCTCTTGAGGCAGTTGTTAGCCATTCGGTAGAGAGGATAGACTGTGTTGAGGTGTCAAAAGAGGTTATTGAGGCAACACAATTCTTCAGAGATGTTAATAAAGAGGCTATACTGGATTGGCGTGTAAAGCTTCTACCAGTGGATGGCAGGGCCCACATAGAGCTTTCTGGCTTAAAATACGATGTTATTATAGCAACACCTGCCGAGCCATGGATTTATGGGACTTCAGGTTTCTTCACAAGGGAATACTTTAACTCTGCTCGAATGGGCCTTAGAGACGATGGTCTCATGGTGCAGTGGGTAAATGGCAACAGACTTTCTGAGAAAGATTTTCGGACTATTGTGCGAACATTTCTTGAGGCATTTCCATACGCCTCCTTATGGGAGGTTGACAGGGTTGGGGGTGATTACCTATTGCTTGGTTCAACTAAGAAATTGTCTTTTGACTATCAGAAGATGAAGGAGAGGCTTAACATAGAGCTGGTCATGCATGGTCTCGAAAAGGTTGGTGTTACAAGTTTGGCAACTATTTTTAAATACTTTACTATGGATGATGACAACATGAGGGAATATTCCTGGGATGCGGCAATAAATAGTGACGACAATTCATATCTGGAATTCTCGTCTGCAAGAGAGATATTAAAGAAAATAAGACCGATTAAACATAAAATAAATGATTACAGGTCTCCTCCTCTTTCACTTCTATCAAATATAAACAGAGATGAGATTGAAAATATCAATAAAGTATATATGGCGGGCAGCTATAAAAGAAACGCTGAAGAAATTATTGAGACTGGCGGCGATATAGACAAGGCAATTAAGGAGTTGGAGAGGGCAATGACGCTGGTTCCAGATAACAGGGATACAGCATGGTCAATTTCAAAGATTTATCTAACTATTGCCAGGATATACGCTGAGCGCAGCTTGGATGAGGCCATTAAATTGTATAAAAAGGCTTTAGAGTTATATCCAGCATATAGTGAGACATGGTACTTTATTGGAAGCGCTTATTATAGCAAGGGCATGTATAACGAGGCAGTTAGGTCTCTGAAGGAGGCTGCGAGTCTTTCTCCCATGAGTCCGCATATCCATAAAGCCCTATCATTTGCGTATAAAAAAAGCGGCGAGGAGGGGCTTGCGGCAAAGGAATATGAGGCTGCTATAAAGTTGATGCGAAGTGTGGAGAATATCTCTCAATAATTTTTATGCGAATGTTTTTAAGGAGATATATATTTATTCTCTTTTCGTTGGTAATTTTATCATGTTCACAGGGGGAAAATTATCCAGGCAAAGGACCCTGGACTATTGTAGGCAGGATGAATGTCCCAAGAATGGCATTTGCCGCAATTGCGGTTGGTGAAAATATATATGTTATCGGCGGCACTAATGATAGAGGTTATATATCTGACTGTGAATGGGTAAAGGTCAGCCCTGATGGCGCCGTGACTAATTGGAAAAAAGTCTATTCTTTAACGGCGCCAAGGGGATTTGTTGCAGTAGCGAGCTACAACGGGTATGTATACGCAATTGGGGGCGCTAATGGCGAGCATGGAAGCAATCTTTTAAATACTATTGAGAGGGCAAAGATAAACCCTGACGGAAGCCTAGGCCGCTGGGAATTGGAGAAAAATACGATGTTTTCAAGCCGTCGTGGGGGGACTGCATTTGCAGCGAATGGCTACATATTTGCAATAGGTGGTTATAATGGCGAATTTCTTGATACAGTTGAAAAGGCAAAGATAAACCCGGATGGAAGTCTTGGTAAATGGGAGCTCAGGATACCAACGCTGCAGGACAGACGGTATATCCATAGTTCTATTTATACAGGAGGATATATCTATGTTATGGGTGGACATGACAGGGGTTCGGGCGGCGCCCTTAATAGCGTAGAGTATGCAAAAGTTAAAAATGACGGTGGGTTAGAAGAATTCGTTAAGGCTTTACCTTCGATTGGAGCGCGATATGGCGCAGGCGTTGTTGTGATGAATGATTTTATCTATCTTATCGGCGGTTATGATGGAAGGGCTATAAATTCTGTTGAGCGCGCCGCATTAAATCCTTATGGAGCGATAAACGTATGGGAATCTGTCTCAAGTCTATCTATACCAAGAAACAGCCCTGGCATTGTTGCATATAAAAATAATATTTATGTTATTGGCGGGTCTGATGATAAAGGAAGGTATCTCAGCAGCATAGAGGCAGTTAAAATCAACGATAAAAATGAGATTAGGTCTTGGAAGAGATAAGGGGACAAGTAATAATGCCGACCACAAGGGTCGGCGCTACGGACTTCACCCCCTTTAGAAAAGGGGGGATGGGGGGATTTGAAGCATTGGGTTTTTCCGTAACAAAAATCGTAGCGCGGGGGTTTATCCCCCGCTGAATTATCTTGAATAAAGATATGCATAAATTTCATAAAAAGATTCGATTAGACAGAAATTTATATACCGAAGAGGGCGCCATATCTTCAATCACTATTTGCACTAAAGATAAGCTTCCATATTTTCAGAAAAACGAGTTAGCTAAGTCCTGTATAGAGCAACTTAAAGCGGACACCCAATTACATAATGTACCTGTATATGCATATTGTTTCATGCCCGACCACTTACACCTCATAATAGCCCCAAGTGCTGAAAAAGATATTGTGGAATTCGTGGGAGAGTACAAAGGGAGGACAACAAGAATAGGGTGGAAGTTTGATATAAATGGAAAATTATGGCAGACAAGTTTCTATGACCATTTCATAAGAAAAGAAGAAACTGTAAAGGATGTAGTAATGTATGTCTTGAACAATCCTGTAAGGAAAGGACTGGTTTTGGAATGGAAAGATTATCCTTATTCTGGATCGTTGATATTTGAGTTGTAGCGCGGGGGTTTATCCCCCGCTGGTTTATTGTTTGAATGGATATTTTAAAATGAAATCAGAGAAACGATTCATAGCATTCATGCTGCTGACAGCCGTAGTTTCTTTTCTTGCCTATATAAACACAATTTCCTATCCATTTGTCTTTAACACCATAAGTCTTATCCAGGAAAATGAGGCAATAAAGAGTTTAAAAAATATTCCGTATTTTTTCCAGAAGCCTGAGCCTTTATATTCACCAATTTCAACTGCTACATTTGCTGTTGACTATTCCCTGTACGGCCTCAACGCAAGCGGTTTTCGCATAACAAATATTATCCTCCATACAATTGCAACTGTGCTTGTAGGGATTTTCTCCTTAGCCTTCCTTGACAGAAAGGGGGCAGTATTCTCAGCGCTTATCTTTGCTGTGCACCCAATTCATACAGAGGCAGTGGCAGGTATAGCAGGCAGGGGAGAGGCGCTGGCCACAATATTTGCAATAATTTCTTTTAAACTTTTTTTGCGAAGCGGAGAGAGACTGTCATACATCGCATCCATCTTTGCATTTCTCCTTGCGCTTGCTTCATCAAAAACTTCTGTAATACTACCGCTTCTCCTTATAATCTATTCGCTTTATTTTACTGATAGAAAGGCGGCTCTCCGTGTCATTCCACATTTTATAATCTCTGTCTTTTATTTGATGCTGTATTTTATGCTCAATCAAGGCTCTTATTTAAAAGATGTGTCTTTGTATACCCATCTTCTTACATCCATAAAAATCCTGGGTATATATTTTAAGCTTATATTTCTTCCCATCGGACTCAATGCATGGTACGATTTTCCAGCGCCAGATAAGCTTCTTACATTCTGGACAGTTTTTGCATTACAGGTTTTTGCCGTGATTCTGATACTTGCCTTCTTCTCCTACAGATTTTCACCACGTATATCCTTTATCGCAATTTTTATCTTTTTAACGCTCATTCCATCAATACACATCCTTCCTGAGAGGGTGCTTGCAAAAGAGTATTACCTCTATCTGCCGTCAATTAGTTTCAGTCTTCTTGTTGGCATGTTATTTGAGAGGATTGGACAGAAGTCCATGAGAATGGCTGGTTCGTTATTCATGATTCCACTTATTTTATTTTCTATTCTTGTGTTTCAAAGGAATACAGTATGGAGAGATAACTTCGTGCTTATAAAAGATATAGCATCAAAATCGCCTGAAAGCGCTGTTATCCATTACAATATGGGAGTAACTTACGACGATAAGGGTATGTTCAATGACGCCATTAAAGAATATGAGCTTTCAATAAAACTCAACCCTCAATTGCCAGACCCTTATTACAATATTGCGTGCATATACTCAAAGCAGGGCAATGTAGAAGATGCCCTGAAGGCGCTTAAATGGGCATTGGCACATGGTTTTAATCCCGAACTTCTTAAGACCGACCCTGACCTTGATCCAATAAGAAAGGAGCCGGGTTTTATTGAGCTTGTGGAAAGAATGAAAAAAAGTGGCGAATTTTATCACTGATTTTACCGATAAATATACGGGCTGTTGCCCAAATCATAAATGTCATTCCTCCTCACCCTCGAGGCTGTGTCATAATCCTCTTTTTGTCATTGCGAGCGACCGAAGGGAGCGTGGCAATCCGACCCGAAAGGTCGTTGCGAGGGCAAAGCCCGTGGCAATCTCGAGAGTTCCCTCTCCGCCTCAGGCGGATCGGGACAAGGCTTCGGTCGCTGCGCTCCCGCGCAATGACATTATGACACAGCCTCCTCATGGAGGGGGATAAAGGGGGAGGGCGGGAATCCAGTTCTTATAAATTCAACAAGTTATATATGCGTCCCCGAATGTTTCTGTCGGGGACAGAGGCATTCGGGCATGACAAATTATTGAAAAACGAACTTTTTTATTCTTCCAGTAGTAAGTCTTTCATTGTAAAATGACAACATAATAGATTAAATGAAAAAAAATTATTCTTTTCTCCTACAGATAATAGTTCTTGCGGCCTTCTTTCTCTCCGGTTTAAGCGCACTCGTCTATGAGGTTGTCTGGATGAGGATGCTCACCCTTACATTCGGCACAACTGTTTTTGCCGTGAGCGCAGTGCTTTCGGCATTCATGGCAGGGCTTGCCATTGGCAGTTATTCATTAGGAAGTGTTGTTGACCGCGCAAAAAACCCTCTAAAATTATATATCCTTTTAGAGCTTGGCATAGGGATTTACGGATTTTTTACGCCTCTTCTTTTCAAACACCTTGATAAAATCTATCTGCCGTTTGTCAACATTATGCCCGAAAGTTTTTATCTGCTTAGCATAGTACGTTTCTTCCTTGCATTCAGCGTGATACTGGTCGGCACAGCGCTTATGGGAGGCACTCTGCCTGCCCTCTCAAAATTTTATATCAAATCCATAGAAGACGCAGGCAAAGGCGCCGGGCGGTTATACGGCATCAATACTATCGGCGCGGTTTTTGGTTCAATTTTAGCTGGGTTTGCGCTTATTCCATACATTGGCGTCAAAGAAACCCTTTATACAGCCGTTGTCGTCAATTTATTGATTGCAGGATTTCTGCTCATTCTTCTTTCCAAATTTAAGAACTATACTGTTGTTTCTGTTGTCAGAAAAAAGAATATATCGCCGCAAGCAAGCATAACATCACAGCAGAAATTTGTCTTAGCCGCCTTTGCCCTTTCAGGTTTTACCGCGCTTGCTTATGAGGTTGTCTGGACAAGGGCGCTCTCTCTCATCATAGGCAGCTCTGTTTATGCCTTCACCACCATGCTTTTTACTTTCTTATTGGGCATAGCATTGGGCAGTTTTATAATGTCGGCCTTGATGGAAAAGGCGAGGGGAAGGGAATATTTGCTCTTTGCAATTATAGAGGCGGGAATAGCCCTTGCTGTTCTTTTTGTCGCGGCATTTACCGGAAAGCTTCCCATGCTTTTTTTCTGGATGGCGCAGGTCGTTCCAAAGAACTTCTTCGGCATTCAGGTTGTTCAGATCGGAATATCATTTATCATGATGCTGCCTGCCACATTGCTGATGGGGGCCCTGTTTCCGCTTGTGTTAAAGATGTATGCTGATGCCATTGATAAAGTCGGCAGAGAGATCGCCCATGTTTATGCCTCAAATACCGTGGGTACAATCCTCGGCGCCTTTTCTGCGGGATTTATCTTTATCCCGCTATTCGGCTCTGAAACCACCCTGAAGGCATTAACATGTGTGAATGTGCTTATAGCGGCCTTTTTCTTCCTGAATTATGCTGAGTTGAGCGTAAGGAATAAGAAGGCGTTTGCAGGTTCTATTGCGGCACTCTTTCTTATCATTAATCTGATAATCCCAAAATGGAACCCAATGCACATGAACAGCAATCTTCCGAATTTTATCAAGATAATAGCAGAGAAGCCGTCTCTCTTTATTGACAGATTCCTAAAGGGGAGCGAGCCTGTTTATGTCAATGAGGACGTGTGGGGCAACATCCTTGTATATAAATTCTTTGATGGAAGCATCAATCTTAATGTCAATGGACACGGGGAAGGCGGAACATATAAAATGGATATGCCGGTGCAAATTGAACTGGCGGCGCTGCCTTCACTGTTGCATCCGAATCCGGAGAAGGCGCTGCTTGTCGGCCTTGGCGCAGGGATTACGCTGGGAGCGCTTGAGCAAATGCAGGGCATAAAAGAAATAGACTGTGTGGAAATATCAGGCGGCGTTGTAAAGGCAAACAGCTATTTTGCTCCATACAATAATAATGCGCTTTCAGACAAAAGACTAAATCTTGTCATTGACGACGCGAGGCACTATCTCAACAGAACTGAAAAGAAATATGACCTGATAATTAATGGACCGTCCTATTCATGGATTTCCGGCGCCTCCAATATCTTTACCTTGGAATATCTTAAGCTTGCGCGTGAACATCTCAACAATGACGGCATTATGGCAATGTGGTTTCACCTCTATAATATGATGCCCTCAGGCATAGAGAGCTTTTTAAGGACAGTAAGCGAGGTATTTCCTCAGACAACCGTATGGTTTTCAAGTTCTGGAGGGGAGTTTATTATAATCGGCTCAAACAAGAAGATATCTGTTGACTATGCCAGGCTTGTAAGCCGCTTAAACGATTCAAATGTAAAAAGTGAATTAGGCAGGGTAAATCTTTTGCAGCCGGAATCTATTATCGGGTCATATCTTATGGGAGAGGATTTGCTTGCTCGACGTGTTAAAAATGCGCCTCTAAATACGGATAATCGTCCATATCTCGAATTTTTCATACCGAGACACCTTTATCAATGGGATATTCTCAATAATGTAAAAAGCCTTATTGGAGAGAGGATGGCAGTAACCGTGCCGATAGAGGGAGCATCATACAGGCAAGGCATTTTGACATATTACCCTTACATAGGTATAAAATCATCTTCTCAAGGATGGCAGTCTGAATCATCATATTTAAACATTTTTAGTTTTTTCAGCCCTCAAGGCAGCGAGAGAGAAATGTCCACAAGGGAAAGCATCCCGCGCATAACATTCCGGACAGATGCTTTCATCTTTGAGCTGAGGGCGATAGCGGTGCAGGGCATGATTTCTGACCTCAAGACAACATTGAGAGATGCTACAGGAAATTTAGACCAAGATTTCAAAAGAGGCAGCTTTGACGGTAATGCGCTTATGTGGACTGAATTAAAGCAGGGAAATGGCAGCGCCTATTTTATGACATGGTCCTGTAAACAGAATAAGATGCAATATCTTGGAAGGGTTTATGCGCCTTCAGGCAAGCTGTCAAAATTTGACAGTGCTCTCTTTGAAATAGATAAGAGGCTTGATTGCTACATGCCTTAGTTTCTGTTAGTATTTTTGTATCCTGAGGCTATGCCATAATGTCATTCTGAGTCCGCTTGACAATATGGGCGTTCAGACAACTAACTGGTTTTTAGGGTTATGACACAGCCTGTGCGTGGGAGAGGAAACTAAAACAGCCACCTATCCCCTGATGGGGAGGCTGTGTCATAATCCTCTTTTTGTCATTGCGAGCGACCGAAGGGAGCGTGGCAATCTCTTGTTTTTCAATAAGTTGCAGATTGCTTCGGTCGCTGCGCTCCCTCGCAATGACATTATGACACAGCCTCGGGGAGAGGGAAGGGTGAGGGGGATTTTTAATGCTATTTTCAGGACAAACCCACACGAGCTTTCGGCTCACAAAGGGGAATGAAACATGTCCCCGAATGCTTATATCGGGGAATAATCCCCCCATCCCCCCTTTAGAGGCTGTGTCGCAATGCCCATTTTGTCATTGCGAGCGACCGCAGGGAGCGTGGCAATCTTTTTATTTTCAATATGTTATGAGATTGCTTCAGTCGCTTTGCTCCCTCGCAATGACATTGCGACACAGCCTCTTAGAAAAGGGGGGCAAGGGGGGATTTGAGGGAATTTCTGGACAAAAGATATTTCCATATATAGTTTGTCTTCTTGTTATAATTTCAGGATGTGCAGGGTATTATGCTAAAAAAGCGGATGTCCATAATAAGCTCGGGATAGAATACGTTGTCAAGAAAGATTACGATAACGCCATAGCTGAATTAAACAAGGCAATTGAACTAAATCCTAAAAAGATAGAAATCTACTACAACCTCGGCGTTGTTTATACATATAAAGATGAAACATCAAAAGAGGGTGAAGAGGCATATCTGAAGGCTGTTGAATATTCTGACAATGCCTCTGATTCTGGGCATAAGAGAGTCCTGCCATATGCGTATTATAACCTTGCCTGCATTTATGCGCTCAGGGGAGACAAAGACAAGGCGTTTGCATATCTCGAAAAGGCAGCGTCCTTTGGGAGCGTAGTCTATCATTCTATGCAAAGAGATAAGGAGATGGATAGTTTAAGAGATGACCCGCGATTTAAAGAGCTTCTTGATAGGGCGCGTAAGGATGGGAAATAGTAAATCCCATTGGCGGCTTTCTCTAACGGGGGGTTACTTTTCAAATAATTGTTCAACCGGTATCTGCAAACCCTTTATAAGCCTTGTTGTTAAAACCTCTTTGTCTGAAAAAACCTTGAATGTCTCATAGCCCCTTTTTCCCAACACCAGCGCCTCAATAGTCCTTTTTTGAGGCTCTACCAGCCAGTATTCCTTAACGCCATTTTTTGCATAAAGTTTTTTCTTTATGGTCTTATCCCTCTGCGCGCTGGATGGCGAAAGTATCTCAATGATAAGGTCTGGGGCGCCTTTTATATTCTCTTCTTTGATTATATTTTTATTTTCATTTGATATGAATATGATGTCAGGCTGAACAATATCTGTCTCAGAGAAAACAACATCTATTGGCGCATCAAATACCTCGCCTAATTTCCTTTCTTCAACGAATCGTGATAACATTTCTTCCAATTTTCTTGAAATCCTCTGGTGCGTAGTTGTAGGCGCTGGAACCATATAGAGCTCTCCTTCCACAATTTCATACCGCTTGCCTTCCGGCATAAGGACATAGTCTTCGTATGTAAATTTTAGGTTTGTATTAAGCATAATTTTCCGCCCCTTTTTGTTTTACTATATACCTGCACAAAGGGTTTGTCAATTCTAAAGCTCTACCGTAAAATAGCGATTGAAAACCTCGCTATTTTACAAACTGGCGATTTGCCTGCCATACTTCGTTGTCGGCACATTTTTGCTCTTCACCGTATTGGTCACATACGGCTCATCGCAAAAATGGACTCCGCCTCGTCTGGCAGTCAACTTGCCAGTTTCCCCAAAAATCAATGTCTATTTTTGGGCTCTAACAGGTTGTGGAAAAACTCTTTGTCATCTATGAAAAAGCATGTCCGAGGTTTCCCCACTTACTACGAGGCTGTATCGCAATGTCATTGCGAGGGAGCGAAGCGACCGAAGCAATCTCATAACATATTGAAAATAAAAAGATTGCCACGCTCCCTGCGGTCGCTCGCAATGACAAAATGGGCATTGCGACACAGCCTCTACCTGCGAGGACAAGTTTATCCCCGATTAAAGCACTCGGGGACGAATCCAGCTTTTGTAACCCCCGATTGAATCTGTCGGGGGCAACAAGTTATGGATTCCCGCTCCCTGCTTAAAGCATGCTGGGACAAGCTTCGCGGGAATGACAACTTTTTGGTTCAATTAGGACTTTTTCTACAGCCTGCTAACGGTAAAAGCTCCAACGATGCCACTGCACCTGCTCCGTAAGTCTTCCTATTTTCTCTCAACAAAAAGGGGGAGAGCCTCTCCCGCCTTTGCCTTGAAAATGCTTCTTATTCACATTACCGTAGCATTGCCCCGGGTGCCCTCTGGGCGCGGCAACCGTTTTTCATTGGGGATAAATTCCGAAGCCTCGGGATAAACCCTCGTGATGCAATTTTATGCTAATGCGGGGGATAAACCCCCTCGCTACGATTATTAAACACAATCAATTATTATGGCAAAATCTTTGTAGCGCCGACCCTTGTGGTCGGCTGTTTTCAGTGAGGGATAAGTCCCGCTCTACGATTATGGGAAAAATAGAAAATATGGAGGTTGAACCAATATTCCCAAGTATTCCCAAGGAACAGAAACTGTA
>Ga0154593_1099_pt1 | contig 26702 bp, 22 predicted proteins | sample RifGroF2_FD_116022 | JGI IMG/M metagenome (GOLD analysis project Ga0154593, IMG submission 116022) | Deltaproteobacteria bacterium GWF2_42_12 | reverse complement strand
GTGCCTTTCCTGCCAAGTCTAAAAGCGGACAATTCATTTGCTCTAAAAGCGGACAATTCTATTTGTTGACAACAGGAAAAACACTACATGGTTTATCCTGTATTCCTCAATCCTGCTGCAATGCAATTAATGCTCATCATTAGAGTTGAAATTAGCCTATTCCGCTCATCCTCTTTTATTTTACCGCTCCTCAGCCTCTTTAGAAGAGTAGCCTGGATATAATTAACTGGGTCAATACTCGGTATCCTCATTTCAATTGACCTTTGGAGGAATGGGTCATTGTCCAGAATTTTTTTCTGTTGCGTTATAATTAATATCATTTTGGCTGTGAGGTTAAACTCTGAAAGGAGTTTTTTATATATCCTGTCTCTTATTCCTTTCTTCTTCACCAGCATTGAATAGAGCCTTGCGATAATCATATCAGATTTTGCAATAACCATTTGAATATTGTCTATGAGATTATTAAAGAATGGCCATTTTCTATACATCTCCTGAAGAAGCCTTCTCCGTGCAACATCTTTTCCTATAAAAAACTTTAAGCTGGAGCCAACAGGGTACCACCCTGGGACAATGTGTCTGCTCTGATTCCAGCTAAAGACCCATGGTATTGCCCTTAAATCTTCTACGCTCCCCTTTTCCTTTCTGTAAGCAGGTCTTGAGCCTATTTTCAGATGCTCCAGTTCTTCTATTGGTGTTGCCTCATAAAAGTATGTCAGGAAATCATTATCATCTACTAATTCTCTGTAGAGCTTAAATGATGTCACTGATATCTCCTCAAAGGCGTCTTCATATATCTTTTCTTTCTTTATCTCTTCGCTGGATTTGGCAGCAGCTTCCATAACGCCTGCTGTCAGAAGATTTAGATTATATGATGCTGTGCCCAGGTTTGCATATTTGGAGGATATTACTTCTCCCTGCTCTGTTATCTTTATAAGTCCATTTACAGTGCCGCGAGGTTGCGCAAGGATTGCCTTATGGGTTGGTCCGCCGCCTCTGCCAACTGTTCCGCCCCTGCCATGAAAGAATTTAAGTTTTATCCTATGCGCTGTTCCAATATCTGAGATGCTTTTCTGCGCCTTATACAACTCCCAACTTGAGGTCAATATCCCGCCGTCTTTGCAGCTGTCTGAGTAGCCGAGCATAACCTCCTGGACATTGTCTCTTTTGTCAAGATATTGCCTATAAATCTTATTTAAAAAAAGTTCATTGAGTATTGCAGGCGCCCTGCGTAAATCAGCTATTGTTTCAAACAGCGGAACTATATCAAGCCTGTTGAAAATATTATTATCATCTGCAATACCGCAAAGCCCTGTTTCTTTTGCAAGAACCTGCGCTGTAAGTATATCGCTTACATTATGCGTCATACTTACAATATATGAGCCAATGGCGTCCCAGCTCATATTGTCCTGGGCGTATCTGGTTACCTTAAAGGTTTCCAGAACCTCTCTTGTGTCAGCAGATATATGGATATGGTCGGGGACAAGCGGCCTTACAGAGGCAAGTTCATTGGAGAGTATTTTCACCTTTTCTTTTTCTGTCATAGCAAGATAGCCTGAGGCAACAACGTCGGCCTTTTCGAGCAGTTCTGCCAGCGCCATCCTATGGACTTCGCTGTGCTGTCTTATGTCAAGTTTTGCAAGGTGGAAACCAAATGTTGAGACCTGTCTTATGAGCGGCTCAATCTCAAGCTGTGCAATTCTTTCTCCTTTACTGGCAAGGAGGCTTTTTTTAATGACATTCAAATCATCTATAAACCCCTGCGCATCCCTGTAATAAGATACTTCCTTATTCTCTACGGTATTTTCAAGCTTCTTTTTAATAAGCGAGAGTTTTTGTCTATATGGTTCATGGGGATTTCGCGAGATAGCCTTCTCACCATCAATTCCCATTTTCCGCGCATCCTGCTTTATGTCAGTAAGCAGTTCTTTGTCTGGCTGGATAAGCTGTCTGGAAATGCTGAGCTTTGAAATCAATTGAGATATAATTTCAATGTATTTCGAGATGATTAGCTGTCTATGAGATAGTAAGGTCCATTTTGTCTTTTCGCTGGTGACAAAAGGATTGCCATCTCTGTCTCCGCCTACCCAACTGCCGAATGAAATCAAAGACGGGATAGAAAATCTATATGACGGATAATGTTTGCGGAGCTGATAACAGAGTTCATTGTAAAGCGCAGGCAGGGTTTCGAAAAATGTCTTATTAAAATAGAAAAGGCCGTTCAAGACCTCTTCTTCTACAGTTGGTTTTTCAAGACGTATGTCGCCTGTCTGCCAGAGTTTTTGCACCTCTACAAGAATATCTTCTTTTATTATCTCTTTTTCCCTCTCTGTCCAGATAGGATTTTCGTTCTTAAATATAGAAAGGTATATCTTCCTGTGTTTTTCAAGCACTGTCCTCCTCTTTACTTCTGTGGGATGCGCTGTAAGAACTGCTGTGATTGACAACTCTTTTAATAAGGTCTGTATCTTTTCCGGCGATAGCCCCTTTTTCTTAAAGGCCTTTACGCATTCTTCGATAGAGCCTGGGACAGGGCGTCCTTGCCTCTGAATCCTTCTCCTACTTTGCATACCATAATTTTCTTCTGCCAAGTTTATGAGCTGAAAGCTTATAGCATATGCCTGAATAACCTGACTTGCATCGCTTAGGTTAAGATATTCAACTGTCTTTAAGAGTTTGTTGGATAGAGGGGCTATTCCGGGATGCTCGGCAGAAATAATGCTGGCCTTGCTCAGGCTATCTATGGTGTGCAGCAGCTTCTTTCCAACCTGCTCATCAAGGATTTGATGGAGGATTAATCTCAGATAGTCAATGCTATCAAAAAGGGACTTATCTTCGCGCCGATTTCTTTTTGCAGTCATTTTCTTTGTCCTATATAGCAGGTTACAAAAATATTTTTTGGGAAGAGGTTCAATATTGTCTGAGAAGACTGAGACAACAGCTTATGCCAGCTACGCCTTCCAATTTTACCTCACACCTTGTTGGGAATGCACTCCGCTCTTGGCACAGGGTTGCTTATTTCTTCCTTGCCCCCACACCAAAGATTTTGGTGTGGGGGCAAGGTGTGGGGGTTTACAACTTTGAAAGTATTTTAACAAGAGCCGCAGTCGCGACTCTCAGTTTCTTTGAGATGTTGGGCAATGGTTTGTAAAAGTGAATTTATATCTATAGGTTTGGATACATAATCATTAAACCCGGACTCTAAAAACGTCTCTCTATCGCCTTTCATTGCATGTGCGGTTATTGCAATGATTTTAATATTATTCAGCGAAGGATTTTCACGAACCCTGCGTGTAATTTCAACGCCATCAATTTTAGGGAGCTGGATGTCCATGAGTATCAGGTCTGGCATTTCTTGAGATATTTTATTTATGGCTGTTTCACCTTCTGTTGCCTCTATGACAACATATCCATGTGACTCAAGAAGGTCGCGGAAGAGCTCCATATTCTGTTCATTGTCTTCAACTATCAAAATCTTTTTTTTAGCCATTTATAGCGTCCCTGTAATAAGTAAAGTTTGTCGCTATCGATAACAGTAACGGGGTTCACTGATTAAAAGTTACTATGGAATCGCCGCCTGCGTTCCTTGCATCAGATAACGCTTGATGAGATGCTGCAATCAGGCCTTCTATAGAATTCACATCATCCAGATATGTAGCTAAGCCAATGCTTATGCTTATTCGCCCTTTTGGCTGAATCTCTGTGTTATAAAATGGATAGCTCTCGATTATGGTCTTGAATCTCTTTGCCAGATGCATTGCTGGTGATTTTGGGGTATTAGAAAGCAATACGGCCAGTCCGTCAACGCCGTATCTCACTGCTGTATCGTAACCCCTCAGAGATTTCTTGATAAGTTCAGCTGTCTTCTTTAATAGGACATTACCGTGAAATTTTCCGTTTTTTTCAACATAGGTATGAAGATTGTCTATAGTTAAAATTAATAGAGAGCAGGGCTGTTTATATCTGTTTGCCTTATTTATCTCCTGGGCAAGCCTGATATTCAGGTAGCGATGATTGAACAATCCGGTTACATCATCTTTAAGTCCGGCCCTTGCAGGGTAAAGATATTCCAGAATCTTTATCTGTTCAATGAGGGTATCCTTTGAGAACGGGCTTTTTTGTATAATGCGGTCAATATATCCCATGACTTGATGTCTTTCATCAGATTTCATCTCTGTAGCTGTAAGGAGGAATATAGGTATGCCCTGTGTTATCGGCGTGGTTCTTAATTTGTATATTATGTCAAAACCGCTTACATCCTTTTTTGAATCATTAAACATCATGTCAATAATGATAAGGTCGGGTTTGCCAACAATTGCAAGCTCTATGCCTTCTTCACTATCTTGTGTATTCAGCACCTCAAATCCCTCATCTGTAAGGATTGAAGTTAAATGCTTTACCATACCTTCATCTCCATCTATCAAAAGTATATTTCCTGAGTGGCGGGATCTTCTTATAAGAGGTTTAAATTCATTCAGCCTTTCAATGAGTTTTACACTGTCCAGAGGTTTTATAAAATAATCAGCTGCGCCGAGGATAAAACCGCGTTCTTTATTGTCTACTATTGAATTTATTAGCACAGGTATATCCTTTGTTTCTTCCTGGCGCTTCAATATCTGGAGGACTTCCCATCCGTCTTTATGAGGAAGCATTACATCAAGGGTTATAGCAAAAGGTTTTAATTCCTGCGCCTTCGCAATCGCATCATTTCCGTCATATGCATGCGCAACCGAGTAGCCGGACTTTAACAAATAAACTGATAGCAGCTCAGAGGTGAGTTTGTCGTCCTCTACAACTAAGACTAAAGGGGCATTTGGTTTTGCCGGCGTGATATCCTCAACAGAGACCGAAGGGGTATATAATGGAGTGTTATCAATAGATAGAGACTTTGTTTGGGGTGTGCGAGCCACTGTTGGTATAATAAAGCTAAAGGTGCTTCCCTTATTTACATGGCTTTCAACCCATATTGTTCCGCCATGAAGCTCTATCAATCTCTTTGTTAAGGCGAGTCCGAGTCCGAGTCCTTCATGACTTCTGGAGTAGCTGCTGTCAGCCTGTTCAAACTCTTCGAATATTCTATCCATATCATCCGGTCTAATGCCTATGCCATTATCCATTACAGATATCTGCACAAACTCTTTTTGGTCAACGGCTCTTGCCTCTATAACCTCTTCATTGGTAAAAGTGGCATTCTTAACCTTTTCTGCCACGAGGCTAACCCTGCCATCCTGATGCGTAAACTTAATGGCATTGCTTAGTAAATTGTAGAGTATCTGCTTGAATTTTATTGTATCAGCAGTTAATTGAGGCAAATCTTCATTCAGCCTCACCTCAAGATGGACCCCTTTTTTATCTGCTAACGGATTAATTATGCTCATAACTTCATTGATTATGTTCAATGCTGAAAAGGTGGAGTAGTCAAGGGTCATCTTGCCTGCTTCTATCTTTGCAATGTCCAGAATATTGTTTATGAGTTGAAGGAGGTGCTTGCCTGATGTCAGAATGTTGTTTGCATACCTGGCTTGCTTCTCAGTTACTTTTCCGAATGTGTCACTAAGGAGTATCTCTGAAAACCCTATTATAGAATTCAACGGTGTCCGCAATTCATGGCTCATGTTAGCTATGAATTGATTTTTGACCTTATTCGCCCTTTCCAATCTCTGATTTGATCGTTCAAGTTCTATGGTTCTTTCAAGAATCCTTTCCTCAAGCCTGTCATTAACCTCTTTCAGTTCATTATTCTTATTGTCTATTTCCAGACGAATCAGCTTTTCCTCAGTAATATCCTTGCTTATGCCAACAGTCCCAATTATCTTTCCCATCCCGTTTCCCAACTTTGAGATAGTCAGGCTTATATCTATTACCCTTCCGTTCTTTGCTACAAGCTGTGTTTCATAATTCGAGAGACTGCCTTCCCTCTCCATCTTATCCAGTATCTTATCTCTTTCGCCCTTGTTGAGATAGAGTTCTGAGGCCAACCTGTCAATCACCTCGTCTCTTTCGTAGCCAAGGATTTTTTCTGCGCCTCTGTTAAACTCAACAATCTTACCTTCAAGGTTTGTGGTCATTATTACATCAGCAGAATCATCCAGGACGTTCTTCAGATAATCCTTGGCTTCAAGCAGGGCCTCGTTCTTTTCCTTCAATTCTTTTAAGAGCTGAAATTTCTCAATTGCGAATGTTGCCTGAGTGCCGAGGAGTGAAAGAAACGATATTTCATTTGAGGTGAATGCGCGAGGTTTAAAATCATCAATGTAAAGTATTCCAATTATCCGGCTGTTTGCAAGGAGAGGTATGGCTATAAGGGCCTGAATGCCTTCTTCAATCATGATGGGATTGTTGAGACGAGGTTCATTCTTAATATCAGCTATTGCAACGGGCCTTCTTTCGTTCAGGATATAAGAGGTCAAGCCGCTTGGCCTGACCTTCCATTTGTCTATTTCTACAAATTTAGGCGAAAGGCCTTTGCTCGCTGCGAGCTTAAGCTCTCCTGTGCCTGCGTCATAGAGCGCAAGGCTCCCGGCAGGGCAATTAATAAATTCTGTAGATTTTTGAACTATTGCGGTAAGGACTTCTTCTAAAGAATGGGCAGAGGTGAGTGTGACGCCTATTTTGTATAATTCTTTTAGTTCGCTGAGATTTCTACTTATCTCTTCCTGTTCTTCTTTGAGCTTATCAAGAATGTCCCACACGAGCTTGGCGCTCATCCCTTCAATAAGTTCAGCCTTAAGCGCCCTTTTTTGTATATCTTTTGAGACAGTATCGCTGCCTGTGAGGTTTATCAGAATGTCAATATTCTTAATTTTTAACAGCTCATTGTAGTCAATTGCAGTGAATATATTATGGTGGTTTGCCAATTTTAAAGCAGGGGCGTTCTTGTTTTTGTCTGCGATGCCGACTACCTTGATGCTTTTTACATCAAGTAAAAGGTTAAGTAACGCATAGCCGCCTTTTCCAGCTCCTATAATGGCAATCCTTTTCATTTTTGTAGAGAGCCTTTCTGATAGAGCACGCTGAGCGTGTCTAAGTAGCTTACAAATCTATCATCGCTTTTTGGGTCTGGCAAACATTGACCACAAATTCTAACAATAATCCAGCTGCAGTGTCAAGATTAATTAACCCTTTTAAAAATATATAAAACATGATAGTCTCCATTTCTATGCATCATTCAAATTTTGTTCATCTTCATCTGCATACGCAGTATAGCCTTCTTGACGGGGCAATAAGGCATAATGAGCTTTTCAGCCTTGCAAAGGAATATCGAATGCCTGCCCTTGCAATGACTGACCATGGGAATATGTTCGGGGTCGTTGAATTTTATGAAAAGGCTGTTCGACACGGCATAAAACCTATTATTGGATGCGAGACATATGTTGCCCCAAACAGCAGATTTGATAAAACCGTAGTGCGTGGAGGCAAGGAAGATGGTGAGCATGAGTATGCGTTTCATCTTATCCTGCTTGCAAAGAATATAACGGGATATAAGAATCTCTGCAAACTTGTTACTACTGGTTATCTCGAGGGGTTTTATTATAAACCACGGATAGATAAGGGTCTTTTAAAGGAGCATAATGAAGGACTTATTGCCCTAAGTTCTTGCCTGCATGGAGAGATTCCGTCTCTGATACTGAATGGAAATAAGGAAAAGGCATTGAAAGTTGCTGAGGAATATAGGTCAGTTTTTAATGATAATAGGTTTTTTCTTGAACTTCAGGACAATAAACTCCCTGAGCAGAAAAAGGTAAATGAAGGGCTTCTGGAGATTAGCAGAAAACTGAATATCCCTGTTGTTGCGACTAATGACTGCCACTATCTTAAAAGGGAAGAGGCAAAGGCGCACGACATACTTTTGTGCATTCAGACAGGGAAGACTATAAATGACGCTGACAGGTTAAAGTTCAGGCTCGACGAGTTCTATTTCAAGTCTCCAAAAGAGATGGAGACAGCGTTTAGTAATTATCCAGAGGCTATAAAAAATACTATCGAGATTGCTGAGCGCTGCAATTTAGAGCTTAAGCTTAAGGAAAATCATCTTCCTGCCTTTCCACTTCCAGACGGCGAGGATATAGACGCCTTTTTTGAGAATGAGGCAAGGCACGGATTGGAAAAGAGACTTAGGGACATGGAGCAAGCCGACCGTGTCGGCGTAAATGGTGACGGCAACACGGTTGCCTCGGTCCAAAAGTGGCATTACTTCGAGCGATTGGAAAAGGAGCTCAAGGTCGTTAAGAAGATGGGTTTTTCAGGGTATTTTCTTATTGTGGCTGATTTTATAAACTATGCAAAGAAAAGGGAAATACCAGTGGGACCAGGCAGAGGGTCTGCAGCAGGCAGTCTTGTCGCATATTCCCTTGGCATTACGAACTTGGATCCAATAAAGCATAATCTCTTGTTTGAAAGGTTTTTAAACCCAGACAGGATAAGCCTTCCAGATATTGATATAGATTTTTGCATTGAGGGCAGAGATGATGTAATAAGATATGTTGCGGAGAAATACGGAAAGGATAATGTTAGTCAGATAATAACATTTGGGCAGATGAAGGCAAAGGCAGTTATAAGGGATGTGGGAAGGGCAATGGATATACCGTATGGCGAGGTGGATAGGATTGCAAAGCTTATTCCGGATATTCAGAAGATAACCATTGAAGATGCCATTAAGCAAGAGCCGAGGTTAAAAGAACTTGTTGCCAAGGATGTCAGGATTAAAGAGTTAATAGATATAGCAAAAACCCTTGAGGGGCTTTCAAGGCATGCCTCAACCCATGCAGCCGGGGTTGTTATAGCAAATAAACCTTTAATAGAATATCTGCCGCTTTATAAAGGACCGAAGAAGGAAGATGTTGTAACAACACAGTATGCGATGGAAGATATTGAAAAGATAGGACTTGTCAAGTTTGATTTTCTTGGTTTAAAAACCCTTACTGTTATAGATAAGACAGTAAGGCTTGTAAAGGAAGGCAGAGGGGAAGAACTTGATATTGATAATTTAAAACTTGATGATATTGAAACATATAGGCTTTTAAGCTCAGGAAATACCAATGGGATATTCCAGCTCGAGAGTTCTGGCGTTAAGGAACTGCTTAGAAAGCTGAAACCAGAGACATTTGAGGATGTAATGTCTGTTGTAGCCCTCTACAGGCCAGGACCGCTTCAGAGCGGCATGGTTGATGATTTTATAAAGAGGAAGCATGGCAAGTCGCCCATAAAATATGAGCTGCCTCAGCTAAAGGATATGTTGTCGAATACATATGGCGTTATCGTCTATCAGGAACAGGTTATGGAGATTGCAAAGGTCCTCGCTGGCTGCAGCCCAGGCGATGCGGATGTGCTACGAAAGGCAATGGGTAAGAAGCTTCCTGAGGAAATGGTTGTCCAGAGAGAAAAGTTCATTGAGGGCGCAAAAAAGAATAAGATAGAGCAAAAGAAGGCAGAAAAGATTTTTGACCTTATGGCGAATTTCGCTGGCTACGGGTTTAATAAATCGCACAGCGCCGCGTATGCGCTCATTGCATATCAAACTGCGTATCTCAAGGCCCATTATCCGGTAGAGTTTATGGCAGCCCAGCTTACCTCTGAAATGGCTGATACAGACAAGGTTATTAAATATATCGGCGAGTGCCGTGATATGGGTATTGAGATATTGCCGCCTGATATAAATGAGAGCAGGAATGATTTTACTGTTACCTCCCCCTTTATCCCCCTCACTGAGGGGGGCAGCTTTTTGTCCCCCTCTGGAGGGGGCAGGGGGAGGATACGGTTTGGGCTCGCTGCTATAAAGAATGTTGGGATTGCCGCAATAGATGTGATATTAAAGGCAAGGGACGAAGGAGGTCCATTTGCCTCTATTGTAGATTGTTGTTCAAGGATTGACGCACGAAAGGTGAACAGACGCGTTATAGAGAGTCTGATAAAATGCGGCGCCTTTGACTCCACGGGTGCAAAAAGGGCGCAGCTTATGGCATCACTTGATAAGGTTATGAATATATCGCAGAATATACAAAGGGAAAGGGCAAACGGCCAGATAAGCATTTTTAATGCAATAAGTGGAACAAGAGGTGGGGAAACAGCAGCTCTGATAGATCTGCCATCGATAGAGGAATGGTCTGAGGCTGAACTGTTAAGCCACGAGAAGGAGGCGCTTGGTTTCTATATTACAAGCCATCCTCTTACAAAATATGTAGATGAAATAAAATATCTGGCAAGTACTGATACGGATGCGATAAAAGAAAGACAGGATGAGGCAAGTGTAAGCATCGCCGGCATAGTAACTACTGTGAAAGAAACAACTACTAAAAAGGGCGACAGGATGGCCTTTGTAACTTTAGAGGATCTTAAAGGCTCTGTTGAAGTCATTGTGTTTTCTGATGTATATAAAAATGCTGCTTCTTATTTAAGCGGCGATGCGCCTATTTTGGTAAAAGGCAAAGTTGACAAAGGCGAGGAAAATGTAAAGCTTATTGCAAGCAGCGTTGCTTTACTGGAACAGGTAAAAAAGGCAATCGTCAATACTGTGCATATTAATATTAAAAGCGATACAATCAAGGCAGAGTCTGATTTCATGGAAGGGGTAAAAAAGCTATTAACAGCATATCCAGGTAATTCTCCTGTATATATTCATCTTTTACTGTCTGACAGAGAGGTGGTCATTGCTGCCCCAGATGACCTTAAGGTAAAGTCGTCTGAGGGGTTTATAAAAGATGTGGAGGCTCTTTTAGGGAACGGGAGTTGCAGTATTGCACAGGGAGGTGCTCATTAAAATGGCGCTGCAACAATTTTTGGAATTTGAAAAATCAATAGTCGAATTAGAGAATAGAATTGAAGAGCTCAAGATATTTGCTGCTGAACAAAAGGTGGATAACAGTTATGAGATAGAAAGGCTTTCGAGAGAGGTTGTACAGCTTAAGACAGAGATATTCTCAAATCTTACTCCATGGCAGATAACCCAGCTTGCAAGGCACCCGCTCAGGCCATATACGCTTGATTATATACCCCTGATATTCAATGATTTTGTTGAGCTGCATGGCGACAGAAATTTTAGAGACGACCCTGCAATTGTTGGCGGTTTTGCAATGCTTGAAGATCAGACAGTGATGATTATAGGGCATCAGAAGGGTAGGACAACAAAAGAGAAGGTCTTTAGAAATTTTGGAATGCCTAATCCTGAAGGCTATAGAAAGGCGCTCAGACTTATGAGTATGGCAGAAAGGTTTGGCAGGCCTATTATAACATTTATAGATACACCAGGCGCCTTTCCCGGGATCGGCGCAGAGGAAAGGGGCCAGGCTGAGGCAATTGCCAAAAACCTCATGGTAATGTCGAGGCTTAGGGTGCCTATTATTATTGTGGTTATCGGCGAGGGTGGAAGCGGCGGCGCATTGGCTATAGGTGTCGGTGATAGGATTCTCATGCTGGAGTATTCCACATATTCTGTCATATCGCCAGAGGGATGCGCTGCTATACTATGGAAGGATGGCGCTAAGGCAGATATTGCTGCAAAGGCATTAATGATAACAGCAGCAGACCTCCATAAGCTGGGGATAATAGATGAGATAGTAAGGGAACCGCTGGGCGGCGCTCATAGAAATGCAGAGGCCGTGGCAACGTCATTAAAAGAAAGTATTCTGAGGTTCTTGCAGGATTTGAAAACTCTGTCTAAAGATGAGCTGATAGGAAAGAGATATGAAAAATTTAGAAAGATAGGAAAATTTTACGAGCCAGTGGTTTGAGTGACAGAGAACTAATACAAACGCATTAAGTATTGTTACATTGTCATTGCGAGCAAAGCGAAGCAATCTCATAGTTTGAGGGGATTATGGAGCCTGTTCCGATCCGCCTCAGGCGGAGAGGAATCTCCATGTTTGCTGAATCTGCTGCAAGCAACAGGAATGCATGCTCCAAGTTTGCTTCGGCTTCGCCTCGCAACCGCTCTGCTCCTCGTAATGACACATTATTTAATGCGTTTGTATTAGTAGATTAGTGAATTAGATAATTAGTTTTTCTAATCTCTAATCCCCAATCTCTCATCAACTAATTATGGATGACTTAAAAAAGATAAAAGAATTTCGGGCAAAGATAGATAATATTGACGACAGGATCCTTGAGCTTTTGAATAAAAGGGCATCCCTCGTTATTGAGGTTGGTAAGATCAAATTAGAGTCTAAGAGGGATTTTTATGCGCCTGAAAGGGAAAAGGAGATATACGGGCGATTGACTGAGAATAACCCTGGCCCATTTCCGAATCAGGCATTAAAGAATGTGTTCCGGGAGATTATGTCTGCATCCCTTTCTTTGGAAAAGCCGTTAAAGGTTGCCTATCTTGGACCCAAGGCAACATTCACGCATCAGGCATGCATGCAATTTTTTGGCCTTTCTGCGGAGTTTGTCCCTGAAAAAGATATTGCTGATGTGTTTGATGATGTAGAGAGGGGGAAGGTAGATTTTGGCGTTGTGCCTATAGAAAATACGACTGAAGGGGTCGTAAGCCACACTATTGATATGTTTGTTACATCGGATATAAAGATATGCGGAGAGATTACTATGGAGGTCTCTCTCTCCCTTTTGAATAAAACAGGCAAGATAAGTGATATAAAAAAGATATATTCACACCCCCATGCTATTGCCGAGTGCAAGGAGTGGCTTAAAGAACGTATGCCAGAAGCGCCTGTCTTTGATGTGTCATCAACAGCAATGGCTGCCCAGACTGCAAGCGAAGACCCATCATCTGCAGCTATAGCCAGTGAATTTGCCGCAACACTCTATGACCTGCAGATAATTGAAAGAAAGATAGAGGACCATACGAACAACTACACACGGTTTCTTGTCATAGGAAAGAAAAGCCCTGAGAAGAGCAGAGACGATAAGACCTCTGTCATGTTCGCAGTCAAGGATGAGCCAGGCGCATTGTATAAGATGTTAAAACCATTTGCAGGGAGGGGGATAAATCTTACAAAGATTGAGTCCAGACCTCAAAAGGGTAAGGCGTGGGAATATGTGTTCTTTTTAGATATGGACGGCCATATCTCAGACAAAAAGGTAAACGAGGCATTGAAAGAGCTTGAAGCACAGTGCTCTTTTATGAAGATTTTGGGGTCGTATCCAAAGGGTGCAGCGAAATGAGAGAGGTTTTATTTCAAAAAGTTCAGAGGTTGATGGAAGAGATTAAATATTTGGAGGATAACAAGGATAGATTCCTTGAGCAAATAGAGGATTCTCTTGATGTGAAAAAGATAGTAGAAAGGTCTGTATTTCTCTGTGCGGAAATGGCTTTGGACATAAGCGATCTCCTGATAGTAGAAAAAGGTTTCCCCAAACCGGCTACTTACCGGGATGCGATATACAAGCTTGGTGATTTTAACATAGTGCCAAAAGATTTTGCTTATGATTTTGTCCACATTGCCGGTTTGGGAAACTTTCTTGCCCATGAATATCTAAAGAATACTGTGCCCACGTTAAAAGAATTTATGGGAAAAGGACTTGTGGATTTGAAGGAGTTCATAAATCATGTTGGAAAGTGAAATAAATAAAATAAAAAACCTCCTTGCAAATGACGAGAGAATCGTATTTGCCTATATTTTTGGGTCAAGGGCAAAAGGGATAGCCGGCGGCAGGAGCGACTGGGATATCGCAATTTATGCAGCAGACAAAGGAAGGCAGACGATACCCGCCACGTTCCCTTTTTACATAGAGGCGGAAATAGCTGCGCTTTTGGCTACCAATGATGTTCAGGTTGTGGTTTTGAATGGCCTTGAATCGCCCCTCCTCGGTTTTGAGATTATAAAAGATGGGATACTGTTGGTTGATAAAGATGAAGGAAAACGGATTGAATTTGAGGCCAGAGTTTTGGGACAATACCACGACTGGCAGTATTTTTTAAAAAGACATATGGAGGCGGAAGGATGGGCGTAGCAACAAAAAAACTCGTATCCGATGAAATAGAGGCGCTTGTTCCCTATCCGCCGGGAAAGCCTATGGAAGAGCTGGAGCGGGAGCTGGGTATAAAAAAGTCCATCAAGCTTGCGTCCAATGAGAATCCTCTGGGGCCTTCTCCAAAGGCTGTGGAAGCAATATCCAAGGCGCTTAAGAGTCTACATCGCTATCCTGACGGCGGGTGCTTTTATCTCAAGGAAAAGCTGGCGCAGCATCTCAAGATGAAGCCTGAAAATCTCATTATCGGCAATGGCTCTAATGAAATCATTGAGCTTGTTATAAGGACATTCCTTAGACCCGGCGAAGAGGCTGTCATGGGAAATCCTTCTTTTGCCGTCTATCCGCTTGCTGTTCCTGCTGCTGGAGGAAAGAAGATAGAGGTTCCTCTTAAGAACCTGACGCATGACCTGGATGCAATGGCTGATGCCATAACTAACAGGACAAAGATTGTTTTTATTGCAAATCCGAATAACCCAACAGGGACGATAGTCACAAAGGCTCAGCTCAGGAGATTTATGGACAGGCTTCCAGAAGGGGTTATTCTTGTGCTTGATGAGGCATACTACGAGTTTGTAACAGAACCTGAATTTCCAGAATCTCTGGACTATTTGAGAGAGGGAAGGAATATTGTAATATTGAGAACATTCTCCAAGATATACGGCCTTGCAGGGCTGAGAATAGGATATGGGGTTGCGCCTGAGAAGCTTGTATTCTACATGAACAAGGTCAGGCAGCCGTTTAATGTCAATAGCCTTGCGCAGATTGCTGCAATGGCTGCGCTCGAGGATGAAGGGCATCTGAAAAGGTCGCAGAAAAATAATAGCGAGGGGCTAAAGTTTCTGTATAGAGAGATGAAGGCCATGGGCCTGGAATATGTCCCAACCCAGGCAAATTTCTTTTTAATAAAAGTAGGTAAAGGTAAAGATGTTTATGATGCACTCTTAAGGCAGGGTATAATTGTCCGGCCTATGGCCAGCTACGGACTTGGTGAATATATTCGTGTGACTGTAGGAACACCTGAGGAGAATCAGAGGTTTGTGGAAGCGCTGAGAAGGGCAATTGCAAAATGAAAAATGCAAATTGCAAAATGCAAAATTGAGGATGTTTTAAGTTTACAATTTAAAATTTACAATCTTCAATTTGCAATGGAGCAAAGCGACAAGGGGGTTTTTTATGATTATTGTTTTACGGCCAGATGCGACTGAGGAACAGGTTAATCATATTATTGAAAAGATAAAGAGTCTTGGTCTGGCGGTGCATGTATCAAAGGGAAAGGAAAGGACAATTATCGGCGCAATAGGTGATGAGTCTGTGCTTGAAGGCCAGCCTTTGGAGATTTTGCCTGGGGTTGAGAAGGTAATGCCTATCTTAAAGCCGTACAAGCTGGTAAGCAGGGAGTTTCAGAAAGAGGATACTATAATAGATGTCGGTGGCGTTAAGATAGGGGGTAAGGAGATACAGATAATTGCTGGGCCTTGCAGTATAGAGACAAAGGGGCTTTTATTCGATGCTGCAAACAGTGTAAAAAAGGCAGGGGCAAGGCTTTTACGAGGCGGCGCATTCAAACCAAGGACATCGCCCTATGCATTTCAGGGTCTTGGTGAAGAGGGGTTAAAATATCTGTGGGATGCAAGAAAAGAGACCGGGATGCCTGTGGTAACAGAACTTATGGATCCGAGGGATATGGATATTGTTTATCAGCATACAGATGTCATTCAAATAGGCGCAAGGAATATGCAGAACTTTAGACTCTTGACAGAGGTAGGAAAGATGGATAAGCCAGTGCTGCTAAAAAGGGGTTTGTCTGCTACGATAAAGGAGTTTTTGATGTCTGCTGAATACGTTGCTGCGCAAGGCAATCACAAGATAATACTCTGCGAAAGAGGGATAAGGACATTTGAAACAGCAGTAAGAAATACCCTTGACTTGAGCGCTGTGCCTGTACTCAAAGAAGAGACGCATCTGCCTGTAATCGTAGACCCAAGTCACGCAGTTGGAAGATGGGATTTTGTAGCGCCCTTATCAAAGGCGGCAATTGCAGTCGGCGCTGACGGCCTTATGATAGAGGTTCATGCAGACCCTGAGAATGCCCTCTGTGACGGCGCTCAATCTCTGAGGCCGGATAAATTTGTGGTATTGATGAAAGAACTTAAGAAGATAGCTGAGGCTGTTGGAAGGACGATGTAGATATGGAGCAAGCCAACCGTGTTGGCGTAAAAGGCAGTGGCAACATGGTTGCCTCGGTCCAAAAGGATGAAGAAGGAAATACATTTTAAACGAGTTGCCATTATCGGCGTGGGCCTTATCGGCGGCTCCCTTGCTATGGTTTTGAGACAAAAGGGGATTGCCGATTATATTACCGGCATCGGCAGGGGGCTAAAAAATCTTGAGGATGCAAAAAAACTCGGTGTTATTGATTCATATACGCAGGATGCAAGAGAAGGCGTCCAGGATGCAGACCTTGTTGTGGTTGCCATACCTGTTGCAAGCATTACAAAGGTTATAAAAGAAGCTTTGCCTTGTCTCAAGAAAGGCGCAATAGTCACAGATGTCGGAAGCGTCAAGAAAAACATTGTTGATGAGATAGAAAAAATCCTTCCTGATACAATCCACTTTGTTGCAGGCCATCCTATAGCAGGCACTGAGAATGCAGGCGTTGAGGCCGCCTTCCCCACGCTTTTCCAGAATAGAAGATGCATACTCACACCTGCAAAAAAAACGAATAAAGCCGCTTTGGAGAAGGTAAAAAAACTGTGGGAGATTGCAGGTTCTGAAGTAATCCTCATGGATGCCGAAAAACACGACAAAATCCTTGCCGCTGTAAGTCATTTGCCGCATGTTGTTGCCTACTGCCTTGTAAACACTGTAAGCAATATACATGCCCCCGAAGGCTTTAATCGGGGAAATGATTTCAATGCAAGTATTGTTAAATATTCAGCAGGCGGTTTTAAGGACTTTACCCGCATTGCCTCAAGCCCGCCTGAGATGTGGCGGGATATCTGCCTCTTAAACAAAGATGCCATTCTTGATGTTATCCGGAGATTTCAGAACACGCTTAAAGGGCTGGAGGAGATGATAAAAGACAGCAATGGAGAGGGGCTTCAAAAGGAATTTGAAAAGGCAAAAGGGGTAAGGGATAGGTTGAAGAGGGGATAATGCAAATTTATATGACACACAGTCGGTTTAAAGATATTTTAAAGATGATAATTCAAAGGATTTTAGATGTAGCTCAACCGAGACAGATAATTCTTTTTGGTTCGGCTGTGCGTGGGGAAATGAACGCCAACAGTGATATTGACCTGCTTATTGTTGTCCCTTCAGGAACACACCGGCGTAAGACTGCACAAAAGATTTATCGGAATCTGATAGGCGTGGGCTTTGCCTCTGATATTATTGTGGTAACTGAAGATGATTTAAAAAACTACAAAGATCATCCCGGTATGGTGATCCATTCTGCCCTTGCGGAAGGGAAGGTGTTATATGCCGCGTAAATCTAAAGAATTAGGCACTGTCGGAGAGCAAAGTGATTTGATGACTGGTAAAATATAAAATAGGGAGAGAGCGCCCATTTATTAACTATATGACAAAGAAAAGAGAATTTTATAAATTATTAAACGAAGGGTTATTTAATAAATATTGTAGGGCTGCTGGTCCAATACAAGAAGTAAGCATTGTTTATAAAAAGAAGAAAGATATTCGCATATTAAACAAACGAAAAGAGTTTGATACCATCGCAGTAGATTTTATTGGCAACTTTATAGAAGAAAAAACTATATATGCTGATTTTTCTCAGCCAATACAAATAAGCACGGAATTTAATAACCTGTCAGGAACATTATTTATAGAAGATGATAATTTTAATGATTTGATTTTGGAGTTCTAAATAATGCGACAATATGAAGCAGTTATAAAAGTTATGGAAGAAAACGGGGGCTATGCAACACTGGGCTTTCTTAATCAAAATGTCTTGAAAATAGCAGGTTGCGAATGGAAGACAAAAACTCCATTTGCAAGTATTAGAAGGATAGTACAGGATGAAAGGTATTTCTTCAAGATAAGACCTGGACTTTGGGCGCTAAACTCTTATAAAAATAAGTTGCCTTTTGACATATTGCCTCCACGAGATGTTCCTAAACAAAGACAGGAAGAGTTCAATCATACTTACTTTCAGGGCATAATTGTAGAAATTGGCAATTTAAAGAAATATGAAACCTTTGTGCCAAATCAAGATAAGAATAATGCATATTTGGGTAAAAAACTCGGAGAAATTACTACTGCTGCAGAATGTTACAGATTTACATATGAACACATCATACAAAGGATACGTTCAGTGGATGTGATATGGTTTAATGTCCGGAAAATGCCTACCATGCTTTTTGAGGTTGAACATTCAACTGATATTAAGAATTCTCTTTCAAAGTTTGTCGAACTTCAAGATTTCTATACTGACTTTCGCATAGTGGCTGCTGAAATCAGGAAAAAAGAATTTGAAGCAAAATTGTCTTTAGAAGTTTTTAGGCCTATTCACAATAGAGCTAAATTTCTTAGCTATGATGATGTTTCAAGCTGGCATGCAAGAATGAATGAACTTGCTACATTAGAAAGCAGTCTTGCCTTGTAAATTATGAATCTATAAGCATACTTGGACAAACTGGATGGGAAAGTGCAAAAACAAGAGGCGATGATGGTGGCGGTGGGTTAATGTCATAAGCAATTATTATGGAGGTGTTTTATGCCCAAATTCTTTGTAGATTTTGAATTCGCCGGACATGTTGAAGTTGAGGCTCAAAATGAGGAAAAGGCTAAAGAAATAGTAGAGGAGATGAATCTTGATGAACTTGCCGAGCATGTCCAAAACTTCAATGTCGGCAGACATTATGTTGAGGGAGTATGAAAATTCAATGTAGGGGCGGCCCTTGTGGCCGCCCGAAGCGGTAGGGGGCAAGCCCCTCCCCTACAAAAAGATAGGTATTTTCTTATGAAATCCATAACCATAAAAAAAACCCAATCCCTCAAAGGCGAGATAACCGTTCCGGGTGATAAGAGCATCTCTCATAGGGCGATTATGCTTGGTTCTATTGCGGATGGGGATACAACTATAAGAGGGCTTTTGAAGGGCGAAGACAATATGGCTACGCTCAAGGCCTTCAGGCAAATGGGCGTTCGTATTGACGAGCATCCGCCTCAGGCGGACGGCATAGTCGCGATTCAGGGCAAAGGGCTTCACGCACTGAAAGAGCCTGAGGATTTTATAGACGCCGGCAATTCAGGAACTACCATAAGGCTTCTTACCGGTCTTCTCGCGGGGCAAAAGTTTTTTTCCGCAGTGACCGGCGACCAGTATCTGAGAAAAAGGCCGATGAAGAGGGTTGTTGAGCCTTTACATCAGATGGGCGCAAAAATATTCGGCAGGGAAGATGGAAATAAGGCGCCTCTTGCTATTGTCGGCTCAAAGTTGAAGGGGATAACTTACAACTCTCCGGTTGCGAGCGCGCAGGTGAAATCTGCTATTCTCCTTGCAGGTCTCTATGCCGACGGAGGGACAACTGTTGCCGAACCTACTCTTTCAAGAGACCACACAGAGAGGATGCTGACTTATTTCGGCGCAGAGGTAAAGCGCAGCGGAACTGCCGTCAGTATTGCAGGAGGGCAGAAACTTACCGGAAGAGAAATAGCTGTCCCCGGCGATATTTCCTCTGCCGCATTTTTCATGGTTGCGGCGCTTATTATAAAGGATTCGGAACTGCTGATAAAAAATGTCGGCATAAATCCGACAAGGACAGGGATTATTGACATATTGCAGGCAATGGGCGGAGATTTGAAAATAGTCCATCAAAGAGAAATTTCCGGCGAACCTGTCGGAGATATTCTGGTAAAGTCAAGCAACCTTAAAGGCATAGAGATAAAGGGAGAGATAATTCCTAGAGCCATTGATGAATTGCCCGTTGTTGCTGTTGCTGCTGCTTATGCTGAAGGGACTACAAAAATAAGGGATGCAAAGGAGCTGCGGGTCAAAGAGAGCGACAGAATTGGAACGATGGCTACGCATTTAAAGGAGTTGGGCATACAGGTGACTGAATTTGACGACGGCATGGATATTGTCGGAGGAAGGCCGAAACCGCCGCCGCAAGGGGCTATTTTTAACAGCCACGGCGACCACAGGGTTGCGATGTCCATGATTGTTGCGGGACTGGCAACGGAAAGAGGGATAACAATTTCAAATACAGACTGCATAGATACCTCTTTCCCCGGTTTTATGGAATTATTAGAAGGCGTTAAAAGGATATGAACCCCGTTAGAGGCTCACATAATAAGAAAGTTTGCACGACTATCAGGGATGAGTTCGTGAAAGTAGAAGCCTCTAACGGGGTGAAAAGAGGACCTGTAATCGCCATAGACGGCCCTGCCGGTTCGGGCAAGTCCACATTAGCCCGACTCCTCGCAGAAAAACTCTGCTTTACATACATTGATACCGGCGCTATGTACAGGGCTGTTGCCTTGAGGGCGTATGAACAGGGAATTGATATTGAGGATGAAGACTCATTAAAAAACCTTTGCTCAACGATAAATTTGTATTTTACCCCCCCTCCTGCCTACCCCCGCAAGGGGGGGAGGAAAAATGTGGGGGGCAATCAGCTGAATTCAAACAAAATATTTATTGACGGCAATGATTATTCTGAAAAGATAAGAACGCCGTTTGTCAGCCGGCTTTCATCAAAGGTTTCCTCGCAAAAGGCAGTTAGAGACGCAATGGTCAGGCTTCAACGTTTACTTGCGGCGAAAGGTTCTGTTATAATGGAGGGGCGAGATATCGGCACAATTGTTTTCCCGGATGCAGATGTCAAGTTTTATATCGATGCGTCTCCGGAGGTTCGCGGCAGAAGAAGGTATGCGGAACTCAAGGAAAAAGGAGAAAATGTTTTTTTGGATACAATTATTGCAGAGGAGAAGGCAAGAGATAAGCAAGATTCTACCAGAGAACATGCGCCGTTAAAAAAGGCCGATGACGCTGTTTTGATAGATACGAGCAATATGAATTTGGAAGAGGTTTTAAATGTTATGCTGAAAACCGTTAAGGAGAGGATTTCCATTGGAAATACTTGTTGCTAAACATGCGGGTTTTTGTTTTGGAGTTAAGCGGGCTATAAATATGGCCGAGGATTGTGCAAAAGAGGCTGAAGGACGTATCTATACCCTGGGTCCGATTATCCATAATCCCCAGGTAGTTAAAGAATTGGAGAAATCTGGCATTTCTGCCATAAAAGCTCTTGATGATATAGAGAATGGGACAGTTATTATTCGTTCTCACGGTGTGACATCAGATGAAATGAGGATAGTACAGGATAAAGGGGTCAAGGTTGTTGATGCAACCTGTCCTTTTGTTAAAAAGACCCATGAGTATGTAGAGCTTCTTACAAGGGAAGGGTATTCTGTAATTGTAGTAGGGGATAAGGACCATCCGGAAGTTAGGGGTATTTTGAGCTATGGTGGAAAGGATATCATGGCAGTTGCCTCGGTAGAGGATTTAAAAGATATGCCGAGAAAGAAAAGAATTGGCATTGTGGCGCAGACAACACAATCCATAGAGAACCTTCAGACGGTAGTCGCCCACTGTCTAAAAAAGGCATCAGAGCTTAAGATATTTAATACCATATGCAATGCAACATCTGTAAGGCAGCAGGAATCAATAGAGCTTGCAAAACAGGTAGACTGCATGATTGTGATTGGCGGCAGAAACAGCGCAAATACCAACCGCCTTACAGAGATTTGCAGAAAGATTCAACCCAAGACATATCATATAGAGGTGCCAGAAGAATTGGAGAAATTGAATCTTAACGGCGCCCAAAAGGTCGGCATAACAGCAGGCGCATCTACGCCAAGCTGGCTCATAGAAAAGACCATAGATTGCTTGAGGGAGAAAAAAGCAAATAAGTTAGAGGACAAAAGGAGAATGTAGTGGATAAATGTTTAGAACTAAAATTTGTGGTATAATTTGTTCATATGGCTGATGAGAAAGAAAAACTTCCGCTTGATGCCCGAATACTCAGCGAGGCAATTATAGAATTAAATATATCACGCCGCAATGTATCTCTTTATCCCAGAGGACATTCTTTAATAGAAGGCTCATTAAATCGGGCCTTTGAGCTTCTCCAGAAACTCTTTGAATTAAGACCTGAAATTACCCTCTCTGTTGCAAAAGATACCCTCATTATTGATAACTACTTCCTCGATAAGAAAAATCCTGTTTATAGAGAATTTGCCCTTCACTTAAGTAAATTAAATATTGCCTATCTCATATTCATAACCGGCTTAACAAAAGATGAGCTTTATGAATTCCATCGTTTTTTGTCAGAGGCTGCCAAGGAATCTACCTCAAATGAGCTGCAGGAGATATTAAAAGGACATAATGTAATTCATATCAAGGTCGGGTTTGTTGACTATAGCGCATTTTCTTTTCGCGAAGGTGAGACAAAGCAAGAAGCCTCAGAGCAGCATCTCTGGGAGCGATATGTTTACGGTCTCCTTGAAGGGAGTCTACAGACAGGCGATATACCTGATGGAATACAGGATATACCTCCAGAGCTACTTGCAACCATCTTAAATAAAGCACGCACTGAGAATCTTAAAGAGGAGAGTTACGATAAGGTAATTACAACCTATATTAGAAGGTCTTCTGAAAGGGCATTTTCAAGCAAGGAGCTTAAAAGGCTTATGGATTTTATTAATGGTCTGAAACCTGAGTTGAAAAAACAATTTCTTTCTTCTGCTTTTAAGAGCGCCCCTAAAGATATAGAGGCCACTGAGAATGCCCTCAAGGATGTATCTGTAGACAAGGTCATAGAGCTGCTTGACACAATTAATAAGCAAAAGGTTGCAGTGCCTGAACCCCTTAAAATCCTACTTGAAAAATTCTCATCATTTCAGCCTGATGGTATAGAAAACCCTGTATTTGGAGATAGTATTATTGCAGATGACATATTCATCTCCCCTGATATAATAAGTCTTTTGAGCGAAGGTAATTTTGAGGCCTTTGTAACCAATACGTATCAAAAGGAGATTGAGAAACTTTTAACTTTTGATGCCTCAGCAGCTACAACAGAGAAGTTAGATGAACTTAAGAGGGAATGTGATGAAGAGTACCTTGAAAGAGATTTTAATCTGATAATCCTGGAATTTGCTTCATCTCCTATTGTTTCAGAACAGGATTACAATTATTTTATTGCCCTTTTGGGTGGCCATGCAGTCCAGTTTTTAGGAACTGGCCAGTATGAAAGGGTTCTCAAAATTCTAAAGGTCTTAGAATCTAATGCAGCAGCAAAGCTGTTTCCTGATGCAACCAAGGCAGCTTTGGACTATTTCAATTCTCCAGAGTTTATTACTCAGTGTGTTGATTCATTCAGGATAATAGGCAGAGAGGCAAGAGAAGAGGCCTTACTCTTATGTGATTATTATGGTGAAAGCATAATACCTCGTTTGATTGATGTGCTTGTTGAAGAAGATTCGCAGACAATCAGAAAATTCTTTCTTTCCCTCATATCGCACTTTAGCAATAAGTGTATTCCAGAGGCGATTAAACGTCTTGGAGACCAGAGATGGTTTGTAAAGAGGAATATGCTTTTGATTTTGAGGGAGTTTGGCGGTAAAGAGATAATCCCGCATGTCAGGCCATACTGTCATCATGCAAACATTAAAGTAAGTTTTGAGGCGATTAAGTGTTTGCTAAAAAGCGGAGACAGGTATGGTGTTGACGCCCTTCGTAAATATCTAAGGTCAGAATCAAACGAGATAGTTGAACAGGCAGTTGGTTTTTCAGGGGCATTTAAGGTAAGAGAGGTTATACCTGATTTAATTCAGATGCTTAAGAAAAAGGGTATAAGCGGTGTTAATCTTTCTGACAAGATTCCGGTTATACGGGCGCTTGGTCAGATAGCTGATCCGAGCGCCCTTGATGTTTTTAGAGAACTTCTTTCATCTAAGAGCCTTATCTTTAAAGGCTCTGTTGAGAAGTTAAAGATGGAGATATACATGACGTTAAAAAACTTTCCTTACGAAGCCATTACGGATCTGGTTGAGGCTGGCTTGCAATCCAAGGATGAACAGATACGCGAGGAATCGCTAAAGTTAAAGAGGCAGTATGCCGACTGATATGGAAGCCGTTAGAAAATTTATTTCAGTATTAATGTCTACAATATCGAATTGCTCTTTGTATACAAAAAGTCATGCGTCAATAGATGAGTTGACACAGAAGGCATTATCAATACTGAATGAACTGCTGACAGGGGCAGACAGGGTTGAGATAATGTTAATTGAAAATGACCTGATAGTTAATAAAGCCCCGCTCAGGGATGTGGGTGTTCACGGGAATACATTTATAAAGCGCATAAAACGGAGAGGCATTTCTCGGATTGATTTTCTTGCAGGGATAACCTTTGCAGAGCTCAAACAGTTTATTGCTGATATGTCAGAAACAGATAAAGAGCCAAAAACCTATCCTCATATTAAGACAGGAGTTATTGATGTCAGATTAGGCGGAGTAAAAGTAGATGCGAATATTAGCGCAGAGGCACTGTCCAAGCTGACAACTCAGCAGCTTGAAAAGGTCAAGGATGTCTATCATGATTTCTCGCCTTTTAGCAAGCTGAATGTGGCAGGGCTTGAGGAGATTGTAGTCAATTTTATTGTCACCTTCAAAAAGGAGGCAAATATACTTAAACTTATTAGCCCTGTGAAATCCCACAGTGAGTACACATATACACATGCAACCAATGTAGCAGTGCTTTCTATGGTTCAGGCAGAATCTCTCGGTGTGAAGGATAAATTACTGCAGGATATTGGCATAGCAGCGCTGTTGCATGATGTTGGCAAGATGTTTATTTCAAAGGAAATACTTGATAAAAAGGGAACTCTTGACGAAAAGGAATGGCAAGAGATGCATCATCACACGATGTATGGTTCAAAATACCTTGCAAGGATAGACGGTCTCAGCCGAATTGCACCCATTGTTGCCCTTGAGCATCATCTTGCCTATGACGGCCATGGGTATCCCAAATTGAATGTGAGGGTAAGAAAACAGCATATATGCAGTCAGATTGTTGCAATATCAGATTTCTTTGACGCCCTGAGAAGCCGTAGGCCATATAAGCGAGACTGGGATATTAAAGAGATTCTTGCATTAATGCAAAAGAATGCAGGTACAGACTTTAATCCCTTTTTGGCGGATAACTTTTCAAAAATAGTAATGACAACATTAAAATAAAGAGAAGGGGTAGACAAAGGGCAAAATCAATAATAAATAAGCTGATTTTTAGGATTTAAGGAATTCTTTATATTGCAAGGTCTAATATATTGATTATATTAGACCTTTTTTATTATCATGCGTATCATATCATATAATATAATAATTGGTGTATTCATTTGGCTGATTAAAGGGTTGTCATCAAGTTTTATCTTGACAAATATACTAAAGTATTATACAAGACTAAAAGACTCAAGTATTATAGCAATTGCCCATTTTACCCTGTTAGAGAATAGAATTCTCTAACGTGTTTTACTGCCAAAAATAGACATTGATTTTTGGGGAAACTGGCAAGTTGACTGCCAGACGAGGCGGAGGCCATTTTTGCGATGAGCCGTATGTAACCAATACGGTGAAGAGCAAAAATGCGCCGACAACGAAGTATGGCAGGCAAATCGCCAGTTTGTAAAATAGCGAGGTTTTCAATCGCTATTTTACGGTTTACTGCCACACCAGAAGGTCCTGCCTTTGAAGGTAGGGAAGAAAAGTCTAAAATTTCTTGAGAAGCAGGTAGTATAGAAAACCACATGTGTTAAGGTGTGGTGATGAACAGGAGATTTTCCTATGAGCATGCAACAAAAGGTCCTGGAAAGGTTACCTCAAATCATTTGGGATAACAGCTCTCCTCGGCAAAATATTATTGAGATGGTTGGTAATACGCCGTTAATAAAGATAAACAGGCTTACAGAAGGGCTTCCAAAATCTGTTGAGATATATGCAAAACTTGAGTGCTATAACCCAGGAGGTTCTGTAAAAGACAGGGCTGCTAAAAGAATGATTGAGGACGCAGAAAAGGCAGGAAGGCTTACAAAGGATAAGATTATCCTCGATTCCACATCAGGCAACACAGGCATTGCATATGCTTGGATTGGCGCTGTAAAGGGTTATGGCGTTGAACTGGTTGTGCCGGCAAATGTAAGCGAAGAGAGAAAGAGGATACTGAAGGCATTTGGCGCAAAGGTAGTCTTCTCAGACCCGCTTGAAGGGTCGGACGGCGCTATTAGGCTTGCGTGGAAGCTTTATGTAGATAACCCTGAGAAATACTGTAAGCTCGATCAATATAATAATCCGTCAAACCCCCTATCACATTATGATACAACTGGGCCAGAAATAATAGAGCAGACAAATGGCAGAGTTACTCATTTCGTGGCAAGTATTGGAACAAGCGGAACAATAATGGGGACTGGCAGGAGGTTGAAAGAATTTAATCCTGCTATACAAGTGATTGCAGTTGAACCAGCGACACCTCTTCATGGCTTAGAAGGCTTAAAACATATGGCAACCTCCATTGTCCCCGGGATATACCATGAGGAGAAACTTGACGGCAAAGTCCCGGCGCCTACAGAAGAGTCATATGATATGGCAAAGAGGCTTGCAAGAGAAGAGGGTCTATTTGTAGGCCAGTCGTCAGGCGCTGCAATGTGGGCTGGTCTTCAAGTTGCAAAGAAATTAAAAGAAGGGGTTATTGTGATTCTCTTCCCAG
>Ga0154593_1104_pt1 | contig 26814 bp, 23 predicted proteins | sample RifGroF2_FD_116022 | JGI IMG/M metagenome (GOLD analysis project Ga0154593, IMG submission 116022) | Deltaproteobacteria bacterium GWF2_42_12 | reverse complement strand
GGCGCTCCACCCCAGGGTTGTCCATATTGCAGCAAGGAGTGCATCGGATGAAGGCTTGCCATCTGCTGCGTCTTTGACAAAATTTATAAATACAGACTTGCCGAGCTTTTCTGCCTGAGCAAGCATAGGCGCTGCAAGGCTGTCATCCCCCTGCTTAAGGCCTGCAGCAGGGGCAGGCTTGAATAAATCCTTTTGCCCTGCGTTCAATCCCTTTAAGATGTTGGAATAATCAAACTTGTCGGTTGGATTCTCAATCTTTGCATGCTGGAAAAGCTCCAGAAGAATGGTTGAGGCATTGAGCGCATTCTTGACCCTCCCCTTGCCTACAATTGATATGGCAGAGGAAAGGACAGTATTCGGAGAGTTGTCCGCGCTCCTTGCTGCGTCAGCAGCCAATACTGCGCTGTCGCTATGCATATTTACATATGCATTGAATGCAAGATTTGCCAGACCCTTTCCATATGCATCCGGATACTCCTTAAGGAGCGAGAAGACGAGATTTTCTTCAAATGATTTCTTGGACGCATCAAGGATAGAGACATTATGCACCTTTGTAACCTGCGTCTTTGCATCCATCACTGATGCGCCGCTCGCATCCTTCATGGTCTGTCTCGGATACTGGGCGCCAACCTGCTTTGATATTATCTCTATCTGCTCAGCATAAGGCTCGATTGCCTTTACAACCGGCACATCCAGTTCCTTGGGAAGCTTTAATCCCTGATTATTACCGAACCAACATTTTAACGAGAGGTCGCCCTTTGCCCCAAAATCAGGCTTGATGCCGTTCAGTTCCATAACCTTTGTGAGCGCCTCTGGGATGTGGGCAATGTTGGTAACAACAGCGCCTTTTTTACTGAAAACCGGTTTTTCAGGCGTATATATGTCTTTCACCCCAAAATAATCCATGAACCACTTTTCTTTTGCCTTTGCGTCATCTCCAGAGCCTGCAAGAGAGCCTGCATGTCCGCATGCCTTCGTAAGTTTTGCCTTCCACCTTCCCACAACGCAGGCAATAGTTGGCTTATTTATCTCAAGGCCGTGTTCATAGTATCCGCCTGGCTCGACATAGATAACCGCTCCCTTGCTCCGCTCATCATTATCAAGTGCATAAAAGAATTCCTTTGGCGCAAAGTGGATGTAGACATCCTTACCGCTGGAAATAGAAACTGTTGTGCCCCAGCCTTTAGTGAGGAGATATGTGGCAATGGTTGTTGTAAAATTGCCGGAGTTTGAAAATATTGCAATAGAGCCTTTTACAAGAGACTCTTCGGGTTTGTTGCCGCCGAGCGCGCCGCCGATCCTTATCTTATTCCATGCGTCAGCCACGCCGAGGCAGTTGCCGCCGAATACATCTATGCCGTTTGTCTGGCATATTGCGCGTATGACCCTTGCGTCTTGCACAGACACCTTTTCTGTAAGAATGATTATTTTTCTTAAATCAGGATTTTGCCTCACAACCTCCGCAACGCCGTCTTTAACTCCTGATGGAGGAAGATAAATCACTGCTGTGTTAAATTTATGGCCGGCTGCCCTTCCCTCTTTAATTGAGTTATATACCGGAATCGGACCAAGCTTGGTTTCAAGCACCTGACCTGATCTTCCGGGGCCTGTGCCGAACACAACATTGCCGCCTGAATATTCATGGCTTACCGGTGTAACTCCCCTGCTCTCGTTGCCAAGTATGTTGAGAACGCAAACCCTGTCTTCTTTCGTTGCCACATCTTTCAGAGAGCCAATCCCTACATAATATGGAAATTTTTTTACCCCTGCCTTGTGCATGTTTTATCTCCAATATGGGAGCGAGGCAACCGTGTTGCCGTTACAATATGGGCGAGGCAACCGTGTTGCCGTTACGCCGACATGGTCGGCTCGCTCCATAATTTATATTCCCATCTTCTCCTTCAGCGTCTTCTTCCCCTCTTTCTCCATCCACTGGTCAACCTTTAATGCATAGTTGACAACCTCTGACATGGCGCTGTCAAAGCCGAAAAACCTGTAAGGAAGGCTGAGGGATTCTATGGTATCCCTCAGATAGGCCATACCTCTTATGAGGTTTGGGCCGCCTCTGCCAACCACGACATAGACTGGCACCGGCTTATATGTCTGGAAATACCACCGCAATGCATCTGCCATTGCCCGGAAGGTTTCGTAAATATCCGTATTGTTAGCCTTGCCGCCGATGATGAAAAACACATTGGACTGGCCAAGCCAGTATTTAAATACTATCTTTGAAATGTCCAGCATCTTGGCATAGGGAGGATTGCCGCCAAAATCAGATGATATGGTAGCCCTCTCGCCAAGAAGCTCTGTAACAAGGGCGTTTGCGCCGCCGCCAAATGTTGGCGCTGTAATCGTGCCTTTGGGATTTATAACAAACACATCGCTCTGTCCCTGATATGTCCTTAACTGGTTTATCTCCTGCTCAAACTCTGAATAATCAGAGGCAAAGAGATGCGGAGGCAAATCCAGTCTCTTCCATGCGGGGTCATCTATATCAAATGCGCATTTAAAGTCACAGGCAACCGGGACAAGCCTTCCTGCGCTGTCAGGGGACATCCTTATGGGATTCAGCTCAAGGATATTCAGTCCGTAATTATTATAGAGAGTCCAGAGTTTGGGAAGATTCTGCACAAGGGGACTGATTATTTCTTTTGGCGCCCCAAGTTCTTCAAGGGCATTTGCCACATGAAATGATTTAAGCCCTGTAAGCGGGTCAAAGGGAACCTCCTTTATCTTATTTTTTGGAAGCTCTTCTATATCAACACCGCCATGATGGGTAATGGTCATGGTTGGTGCGCGGAATACCGTAGATTCTGATATTGAGAAATACACCTCATGATTGGCAGGCACGCCGCCTTCAAATGTCACGCCATCAGCCTTTGAAGTGCCGGCAGGATGCACTGCAAAATAGAGTCTTTCCTTTTCCTTTAAGGCCGTTGCTATATCAGATGCCTTGCCGATAAGGCCTGACTTTCCCTTTTTGCCGACACCGCCTTTAAAAATTGGCTTAATAAAGACCTGACCTTTCTTCTGGATGAGGTCTTTTATTTCATCTACGCTCGCCTCTGGCCCCAGAACATCAGCGCATGGAAATTCCACGCGCCTTAATAATTTGCCGCCCCAGAGTAAACCGGTTAATTGCATAACTCCCCCCCCAAAATCACCCCTCACCTTTTTCCTCTCCCCATGAGGGGCGAGGAAATAGAATGGAGGGTGAATATTGTCAATTTTTTCTAATCGTTCACTCTAACCCTTACGATATCGCGTCAATTATCGCATTAAAGATCGCGCTGGGACGCATTGCCTTTGCCGCTTTTACAGGGTCCGGGTGATAATAGCCGCCGATATCCTGAGGTTTTCTCTGTGCGCCGGTCAACTCAGCAATAATCTTTGCCTCATTAGCTGCCAGATCCTTTGCTACTTTTGAAAAACGTGCTTTAAGGTCCTTGTCTTTAGTCTGCTCAGCCAGCGCCTGAGCCCAGTATAATGCGAGGTAAAAATGGCTTCCCCTGTTATCCAGTTCGCCTACCTTGCGGGCCGGCAGCCTGTTATTATCAAGTATTTTGCCGTTTGCAGAATCTAATGCATCTGCCAAAACTAAAGCCTTTTCATTTTTAAATGTATTGGCGAGGTGTTCCAATGATGCGGCAAGCGCCAGAAATTCGCCAAGCGACTCCCATCTCAGATACCCTTCCTCTAAAAACTGCTGGACATGTTTTGGAGCGGAGCCGCCTGCGCCTGTCTCAAAGAGTCCTCCGCCGTTCATAAGAGGCACTATGGAGAGCATTCTTGCGCTGGTGCCGACTTCTAAAATCGGGAAGAGGTCGGTTAAATAATCACGGAGCACATTGCCTGTAACTGAAATCGTGTCTTTCCCCTCTCTTATGCGTTGCAGCGAGAAACGGGTTGCTTCCACAGGAGACATGATTCTTATATCCAGACCTTTTGTATCATGGTCTTTCAGGTAGCGATTGACTTTTTCTATCATCTGCGCGTCATGCGCCCTGTTTTTGTCCAGCCAAAAGACAGCAGGCGCTCCAGTTGCCCGCGCCCTTGTGACAGCCAATTTTATCCAATCCTGTATCGCTGCATCCTTTGTCTGGCATGAGCGGAAGATGTCCCCTTCTTCAACATTTTGTTCCAGCAATACCTTTCCTGAAGCGTCAACTATACGAATAGTTCCATTACCGGGTGCTTTGAATGTTTTGTCATGAGAGCCGTATTCCTCTGCCTTTTGAGCCATAAGGCCCACATTCGGAACGCTTCCCATTGTCCGCGGGTCTAATGCGCCATGCTTCTTGCAGTTATCTACGACCTCTTGATATACGCCTGCATAACATCTGTCAGGTATCACTGCCTTTGTATCGTGGAGCTTGCCGTCAGGCCCCCACATCTTCCCTCCTTCACGAATCACAGGAGGCATGGAAGCGTCAATAATCACATCGCTCGGCACATGCAAGTTGGTGATGCCTTTATCCGAGTTCACCATCGCAAGTTCAGGCCGCTTTTTATAACATGCCTTAATGTCCGCTTCTATTTCAGCTCTTTTTGCTTCCGGCAAATTCTGGATTTTTGCATAAAGGTCGCCAAGCCCGTTATTAGGGTCAACACCGAGTTCTCTAAATACAGATGAATGTTTTTCAAAAACATCTTTGAAGAATACGGAGACTGCGTGACCGAATATGATTGGGTCAGAGACCTTCATCATTGTGGCCTTGAGGTGTAAAGAGAGAAGCACGCCCTTCTTTTTTGCGTCTTCAATCTGCTCTTCAAGGAATTTACGCAGTGCATTACAGCTCATGACCGTCGTATCAATGACTTCTCCTGCCTTAAGGGAGACCTTTTCCTTGAGCACTGTGATCTTTCCGTCTTTCCCAACAAACTCTATCCTGGCGTTTCCAGCCTCTTTCACGGTAACGGATTCCTCAGAGCCGTAGAAATCACCTGCACTCATATGCGCCACATGAGTCTTTGAATCTGCGCTCCACGCGCTCATTTTGTGCGGGTTCTTTCTCGCATAATTTTTTACTGAGGCAGCTGACCTGCGGTCTGAGTTTCCTTCCCTCAGAACAGGGTTGACGGCGCTTCCCAGGACCTTGCCGTATCTGGCCTTAATCTCCTTCTCAACGTCGTTTTTCGGCTCCTCCGGATAATCCGGGACATTATAACCCTGCGACTGCAATTCTTTGATTGCAGCTTTCAACTGCGGGACAGAGGCGCTGATATTCGGCAATTTGATGATGTTGACCTCCGAAGACTTTGCGGCGAGTTCACCCAATGCAGTCAGTTCATCGGGTATCCTTTGCTTCTCAGTCAGATTCTCGGGAAAGTTTGCGATAATACGTCCTGCAAGAGAGATATTCCTTAGTTCAATATCAATGCCGGCTGCCCCTGTGAATGCCTTGATGATAGGTAGTAAAGAGTACGTCGCCAGCGCTGGCGCTTCATCAGTTCCTGTATACATAATCTTCATTGACATACATTCCTCCTTTTTATTTTCTCAACACGCATTAAGAATATTACGGTATATATAAACATTAGGTATTTTTTCGCCACAATTGGCGTATTTTTGAGGCGTTAACTAAACCAAATTTTCCGAGTTTTGTCAACCATTTTAGCTCCCTGGCCGCATCCCTCAGCCGGTAGTCCGTGGAACATGAAGGGCACTGCGCACAGCATAAAAAAAACCGCCTGAGCTGTGAAATAGCGTGGCTTTTGGCCAAGCTCTTTCTGCCCAGACGGTCGGCTAATCCCCTTTATCTATCTTCCGCTCCCCGGTGGTAACCACCTTAATTCCGTCAGTTGCGGAAAATTACTAAAATTTTGAGGAAGCAAGTTTTATCATAATTAAAATTATATTGTCAAGTATTTTTACGGCATTTTTTACACCCATGAATTTTTATACCCGGCCCACATCTAAACTCAATTATTTATACCTTATTTTAAATACCAGTATTATAGATGTGAGTATAAATGATATTAGATTGGCAAATATCACTGGCAAGGAATTTATTAAAAAACCGTAGATTATCCATATTATAATGCCGATGCAAAGCAATAAAAACATCCACAATGAAACATCACTTGTTGACCTTGTCTTCCATGTTTTGATTACCTGCGGAAGAAAGGATATGGTCGTCAATATGCCGCCAAAAAAACCTAATAATGTCGTTGAATCCATATGAGTCTGATATCCTCCTTAGAATATGTCTGATTTTACATTAATAACTGAAATTTTTCCACACAATCATCTTAATCTAAAAACTTTATGGATACGGCTGTCAAAAATGACTTTTAAAGCTCCTCTTAATTATGCTAAAAGGTTTTATGGCTAAAACAGTCGCACCATCTCCTTACATCATTGCCTTCGCCGTCTTTATCCTAATTCCACTTTCATTTTTAACTTTTAAAAGAAATGAAACGTGGAGAGAAGAAGTGAAGTTATGGAGAAGTGTAGCAAGAAAAAGTCCGGCAAAGGCACGGGTATTTAATAATCTTGGATTTAGCTATTCTAATCTGGATAAATTTGATGAGGCAGTCCAGCAGTATGAAATTTCCTTAAGATTGAAACCTGACTTCTCAGTGGTCCATTACAATCTTGGGCTTACCTATCGCAATCAAGGTTTACTTGATAAGGCAATAAAGGAATATCTGCTTGCACTGAGTTTGAATCCAGATTATGCAGAGGCGCATACAAATCTTGGGAATATTTACTATGATATGGGGCGCATGGATGATGCTATTTCGGAATATCAAACTGCATTACAGTTAAAGCCCAACTCTGCAGAAACCCATAATAATCTGGGGCTTGTTTATTACAAGCAAGGAAGGCTGAATGACGCTATCAAAGAGTATGCAGCCGCGCTAAAACTCAATCCAGAGTTCGTAGAAGCTCACCACAACCTTGGGAATGCCTATCATGACAAAGGCTTACTCGATGAGGCAATGAGGGAATACAAAATAGCAGCAAGGCTCTATCCTGGTTCTATAGAGATTCATTTTAAACTTAGTGTCATCTATATTAAAAAAGGTTTACTCGATAAAGCCATAGATGAATTGGAGACTGTTTTAAGCATAAACCCAGATGCTTCAGACGCATATACTAATCTTGGAGTCATCTACTTTAAACAAGGCAGGCTTAATGAGGCAAAGCAGGCTTTTAATACTGCCTTGAGAATCAATCCGAATGACTCAGATGCACACACGAATCTGGGGAATATATATTCTGAACAGGGCAATCTTGATGCTGCTATTGAGGAATATCTCTCCTCATTAAAACTCAACCCGAACTCTCCAGAAACCTATTATAACCTGGGCAATGCCTACCTGATGAAAGGATTAAAAGATAAGGCTATCATGGAATATAAGCATGCTTTAAAATTAAAACCGGACTTCTTACCCGCCCAGCAAGCCATGAGAACAACAAATAGATAATTTCCCTCTAATCTTTCCATTTGCCTTCTTTTTTATTTTGGGTTATCTTTTTTGGGAAACCCCGTTAGAAAGTCTTCTCCTTTCTAACTGGAAGACTCACCCCGTTAGAGATTTATCTCTAACTTGGCTCACGCGGGGCTTTCTAACGGGGTAAATATTTTTTTTAGGAGGTCTGAGTTGCGATGATTAAAAATGACAGATGGATAAGAAGGATGTCGCTGGAGCATAATCCGAGGATGGTTGAGCCGTTTGAGGAAAAGCAGGTGCGCAAAGGTTGCATTTCCTACGGCGTTTCATCGTACGGTTACGATATTCGTATTGCAGACGAGTTCAAGATATTTACGAATGTAAATAATGCCATAGTTGACCCAAAGCTTTTTGACAGCAAGTCCTTTGTAGATTTCAAAGGAGAGGTTTGTATCATTCCGCCTAATTCTTTTGCCCTCGGAATGAGTGTCGAATATTTCAGGATACCGAGGAATGTCATGACTATATGCGTCGGCAAATCCACCTATGCCAGATGCGGCATCATAACCAATGTTACGCCCTTTGAGCCAGAATGGGAGGGATATGTAACCCTTGAAATCTCCAATACAACCCCTCTTCCTGCAAAGATATATGCAAACGAAGGCATTGCGCAGGTTTTATTTTTTGAAAGCGATGAGGCGCCTGAAGTTTCCTATAAGGACAAGAAAGGGAAATATCAATCTCAGGTGGGAATAACGCTGCCAAAAATATAATGTTTGATTACACAGATTACAAAGGCAGATTGCACAGATTCAACATTATCTGTGAAATCGTTTGTTAAAAATCTGTGTAATCTGTATCAATGAAATGGCTAACTCAAAAGAAAAGAAGAAAGGGCTTAAACAAGAGGTCATCGGCATTACCATCCTTGCCATTGCACTATTCTTTATTATCAGCCTTATTTCTTACTCATCAGCGGATATTGCGTCTAACTGGGGCGGGATTGTTGGAGGATATACTGCATGGGTCTTGTTTGAAATTGTAGGCTACTCAGCCTATATATTTCCTGTCCTTAGCATAATTCTTGCGCTTGAGTTTTTAATTAGGCGAGAATTTAATTTCAGGCTCTCTATCCCTATAAGCCTCTTTTTTCTTCTCATATCATTGTCAGGGCTTCTCAGCAGTCTTGTTGGAAGTGACACATCAAGTGGAGGTGTTGTTGGTAAATACGTATGCCTCTTCCTGTGGGATTACCTGAGCTATACTGGCACGTTTATTGTTCTCGCAGCCATGTTTATAAGCTCTGCAATATTTGCAACAGGCATCTCTGTGGTAGAGATAATCAGCAAAGGCTACAATGCCTATCAAGCCCTTCTGCAAAAGAGACAGGAAGCAAAGATAGAAAGAGGAGAACCTGAGGAAGAGGAGGAAGAAGAAATAGAAGTTGTCAATGAAGAAGAGGAAGTAGAAAAATTAGTACAGAAGAAGGTAGGTCGGCCAGCCATTATTGTCCCGCCTGCGCCAAAAAAGCCTTCGCGGCAAAAGGAGCAGGTTCAGGAGCATTTTGAATTCTTAAAGGCAACCGGAGAATTTCAGCTTCCCCCGATTTCCTTTTTAGATAGCCCCCCTGAAAAGTCGCAGTCTGTGGATGAAGAGGCCCTGCACACGAACTCAAAAATCCTTGAGAAAAAACTCAAGGATTATGGCATTGAGGGTCAGGTGTTAGCTGTAACTCCAGGCCCTGTAGTTACAATGTATGAGTTTGAGCCAGCGCCGGGTGTAAAAGTGGCAAGCATTATCAATCTCGCAGACGACCTTGCACTTGCTTTAAGGGCAGCGTCTATCCGCATAATTGCGCCAATACCAGGAAAGGCAGTGGTAGGCATAGAAGTCCCCAATGTCACGCGACAGAAGATATTTCTGAGAGATATACTGGAAAGCCAGGCATATTCAAAGAGCCATTCAAAACTTACCTTTGGACTTGGGAAAGACATATCTGGTAATCCCTTTGTTGCTGATCTGATAAGAATGCCACATCTCCTTATGGCAGGTGCAACAGGTGCAGGTAAAAGCGTAACCCTCAATAGTATTATTTTGAGCATCCTTTATAAGGCAATGCCTGTTGATGTCCGGTTTCTCATGATAGACCCGAAAATGTTGGAGCTTTCTGCATATGAAGGCATACCCCATCTGTTAACGCCTGTTGTTACTGATGCGAAAAGGGCAGCAGTAGTATTAAGGGCTATGGTAAATGAGATGGGTGAGCGATATAAACTCATGGCAGAAATGGGGGCAAAGAGCATTGACAAGTACAATCAGCTTTTTGATGAAAGGAAAGAGGAAAATACTGCAATAAATAAAAACGAGAGAGGCCACCGTCGGCTCCCCTACATCGTGATAGTGATAGATGAGTTGTCAGACCTTATGATGGCTGCGGGAAAGGATGTCGAAGAATCTCTGGTAAGGCTTTCTCAGATGGCCCGTGCTGCAGGGCTGCATCTTTTGGTTGCAACACAACGGCCTTCTGTGGATGTTATTACAGGGCTTATAAAGGCAAACTTCCCTGCCAGGATTTCACTCCAGGTTGCATCCAGGACAGATTCAAGAACAATCCTTGACTCAATGGGGGCAGAGGCGCTTCTTGGTGAAGGCGATATGCTCTTTCTGCCGCCAGGCACAGCAAGACTAAGAAGGATTCATGGCGCCTATATCTCGGAAACAGAGATTAAAAAGGTTACAGACTTTTTGAAGAAACAGGGCAAACCCGCCTATGATAAGGCCATATCAGAGGCAAAGGCTGAAGATAAGCCCTATGGCGATGATGACCTTGGAGAAGAATTTAATAAAAGATATGATGAGGCAGTTGCGCTGGTTGTCCAACTGGAATACGCATCTACCTCGTATCTACAAAGAAGACTGAGGATAGGCTATAACACTGCCGCACGGATAATAGAAAAGATGGAGGCAGAGGGCATTGTCGGGCCTGCACAGGGCAGCAGACCGAGGGAAGTGCTTGTAAAGAGGGAAGGGGGAGTGCGTGAGGAATAAGTTAAAGGAAACGGAGATGCGGGGAAACGGGGAAACGGGGAAATGGAGAAGTGGAGGAATCAACTTCCAGATTCTCCGGTTTCCCGATTCTCCGATTCGCTTCTTATTTTTACTACTGCTTACTGTCTACTGTCTACTGTCTACTGTCGTATACGCTGATGACCTCAATACCATCGTCTCAAGGCTTCAAAAAACCTATGAGGGTATTCAGGATATTCAGGCAGATTTTGTCCAGTTCACAACATCTGCTGCAATAAAGCAAACGCATAAGGCAGATGGCGTTGTATATTTTAAAAAGCCCGGAATGATGAAATGGGAATATAAGTCCCCAAACAAGGATATTATTGTAAGCGACGGCATAGACATTTGGGTTTATCAGCATGATATTGGCCAGGTTATGATAGGAAATGCATTGGCCAGCGGAACATCCATATCAAACAATTTTCTGGCAGGCATTGGAAATCTAAAAAAGGATTTTGATATAGAGCTTGCGGAAAAAGAAAATGCCACGTATCTCTTGAAGCTGAATCCCAAAACACCACAGCCGAATGTTCAAAGACTTTATATTGCTGTGGATAAAAAAACATTTCTTGTAACAAAAACCATAGTCTACGATATGCTTGGCAATGAGACAAAGGTTGTCTTTGAAAATATAAAATCAAACAAATCCCTTCCCAATAATATGTTTAAGTTCAAGATACCGGAAGGGGTGAAGGTGGTGAAACCGTAAGATACATTTTCGATTTTCGATTTGCGATTTACGATTGCTTGTGATTTAAAATAAATAAGAACCTATTAGCAAATAAGACCAGGAAATTGGCGTTGGATATAATCAAATTTTGCACAAAGCTGCCGCAAAAACAGGAGTTTTGGGTTATATCAAATCAGGTCATCAAATCGGCCACATCCATAGGAGCAAATTATCGGTCGGCCTGCAGAAGCAAATCCAGGGCTGATTTTATAGCAAAATTATCAATTGTGGAAGAGGAGGCTGATGAGACTCTCTATTGGCTTGAACTGCTGGAAGAGCTTGCTTTTAAAGGCAATGAAGAATTAGAACAGATGAAAAACGAGACAGACCAGATTGTAGCAATAGTTGTAGCTTCCAAAAAGACCGCAAAAAAGAATATGTGATTACGATTTTCGGTTTCCAATTTCCTGTTTTTACATTCGTAAATCGCAAATCGTAAATCGCAAACCAAAACCGGAGGTTATTATGCCGTCATTTGACATTGTTTCAAAGGTTGACCCGCAGGAGGTTGACAACGCAGTAAATCAGGCCATAAAGGAGATAAGCCAGCGCTTTGACTTCAAGGGGAGCAAAAGCGAGATAAAATGGGAAAAGAAAGAGGAGATAACTGTCATTGGCGACAGCGACAACAGGCTAAAGACCGTAATAGACCTGTTGCAGGGCAAATTTGTAAAAAGGGGCATATCATTAAAGTCGCTGGAATACGGCAAGGTTGAAGACGCCTCCGGCGGCCTTAAAAGACAGGTTATAAAAATCATTCAGGGCATTCAAAAAGAAAAGGCAAAAGAAATTGCGGAGGTAATCAAAAAATCTGGGCTTAAGGTTCAGGCTCAGATTATGGATGACCAGGTAAGGGTAACCGGCAAAAAGATAGACGACCTTCAGGAGACAATACAGATTCTTAAGACAAAGGATTTGGGGGTGAGTTTGCAGTGTGTGAATATGAGGGATTAACTCGATTTGACACGCAAGCTCAAATCAGTTACAAAGGTGAATATGAGATCTGCCGTAAAAAATTGGATAGCATCCGCCGATTATGATCTTCGGACTGCGGCAAACCTTTTTAAAAGCCGCCGCTATATTTATGTTGTATTCCTTTGCCATCTCGCAATTGAGAAGATTCTCAAGGCACTTGTCTGCAAGAGGCTGAACGAGATGCCGCCTTACACCCATAACCTTAACAGGCTGATTGAGCTTGCCGGCATATCTTTGGATGAAAAGCATCAGGAATTTATAAAGGACACTCTGAAAAACTCTTTTTCTGTCATTCCCGAAGTTTTTATCGGGAATCCAGTTCTTTTACAATCAACAAGTTATAGATGCCCGATAGAGACATTCGGGCATGACAATTTTTTAAAAGGTAGTTTTTCAGAGAGTCCTAAACAAGATAAGCCTCCAGAGCGTGCCGACCCGATACCCGGAAGATTTTGCAAAACTCTCCCGGCAGTTTAATAAAATAATCGCCGGAGAACATTTTAAAAAAAGCAGAGGGGTTATCAAATGGCTAAAACAACATTATCTCAAGGAGAATTGAAAAAAATAATAAATGATGTGGTTCATGACCTTGAAGCACATAAAATAAAGGTGGACAAGGTCATCTTATACGGCTCCTATGCGCACGGTAATCCAAAAGAATTTTCCGATGTAGACATAGCCGTCGTCTCACCGTCCTTTGCCCGGCAGAGTATCCTTAAAATACAGGAAGCGCTGGCAAAGGTGATGTCAAAATATCTGTCAATTGTAGAACCAATCGGCTGCTCACCGGAAGACTTCAATAAGGCCGATAAAACTTCTTTTTTAGGCGAAATCAAGCGGACAGGAAAAGTCCTTTATGCAGGGGGTTAGGATGATCCATGCTCTAAAGACAAAGGATTTGGGGTAAGCTTGCAGTTTGCGAATATGAGGGAGATTAAGAAACATGGAGCAGGCAGAGAGCAGGATAAGAAAGATGTACGATACTTAAAGAAACTGAAACATGAAAAAAGTAAAGCCAAAGGTTTTGATTACTATTTACTAATGAGAGCATAATACGGATTACATTTGCGTTATTCCAAGAAACATCGCCATTTCTGTCATGCCCGAATGCCTCTATCAGGCATCCAGAGTAATCGTAATGGATTCCCGCCCTCCCCCTTTATCCCCCTCCATGAGGGGGACAGGGGGAGGGCGGGAATGACGAATAGGGATATTTAGCAGATGAAAAATGCAAACTATTTAATGCTCCCCGTAGTAAGCGACGATGTTTTAAGAAGTTGCCAGAAAAAGCCGCTTGAACTAAAACTCAAAAGGAATATGTCAACAACAAGATAATACGTCACAAAGGATACCCTCATAAATCCCCATGTTTCTTTTCCACTGCAATCTTTACCTCCTTTGCAAACAAGAACAGAAAAATATTAAATATTTTTTGCATAACTTGTGATAGAATTTATGCAGAAGTGCCGGCTAACAACAATAAAAACTAAGAGGAGGTAGCAATGTACGGACTTATCTTTATGGGACTTAAAAAGTATATTGACGCAAATCTTGGCGCGAACAAATGGAATAATCTGCTAACAAACTCAGGGATAGGGTCAAAAATATATTCATATAACAGCGAATATCAAGACCAAGAGGCAGTTGCTTTAGTATCTATGGTCTCTAAACTAACCGGAAAAACCGTTCCTGCGGTTTTAGAGGAATTTGGTGAATTTATCACACCTGAGCTTTTCAACATGTATAGACTTTTGATTAAGCCAGAGTGGAGAACACTTGATTTGATTGAGCATACTGAAGAGACCATTCACAAGACAGTCCGTATGAAAAATCCTGGAGCGAAGCCGCCTGAGCTTAAGGTCAGCCGCCTAAATCCAAACGAAGTTGTTATTACCTATAGCTCGCAACGTAAGATGTGTGGAATAGCAAAGGGAATAGCGAAAGGAGTTGCCAAGCATTACAGGGAACAACTCTCTATTGTCGAACCAAGCTGTATGCTGAGAGGCGATGCAAACTGCAAAATATCAATAAAGGTGGCAAAGTAACTGCGGTGAATAGATAAAACACAAAATATATGTCTCAAAATCCTGAAAAAATATCCCTCACAAGCCTCGGCTGTCCCAAGAATCTTGTAGATTCTGAGGTAATGCTGGGAATCCTCAAGGAAAACCAGTTTGAGCTTGTGACGAAAGAAGAAGATGCAGACATCCTTATCGTAAATACCTGCGGCTTTATCAATGATGCAAAAGAGGAGTCTATCAATGCAATCTTAAGGATTGCACAGTATAAGGAAACCGGCAAGTGCAGGCTTTTGATTGTTACCGGCTGTCTTACGCAGAGATACAAAGATGAACTGGCAAAGGAATTGCCGGAAGTAGACTTTTTTATAGGCACAGGAGAATATCCGAGGATTGCTGAGATTATAAAGAGCGGTTCGGATAAAAGGGTCATTGCTGGCATTCCCAAATATGTGCATGACTACAATACGCCAAGGATACTTGCAACACCAAGGTATTCAGCGTATGTGAAGATTGCAGAGGGTTGTTCAAATTACTGTTCATATTGCACTATTCCATCAATACGAGGCAAATTCAGGAGCAGGCCGCTCAACTCTGTTATCAAAGAAATAGAAAAGCTTGCATCCCAGGGGGTTAAGGAGATAAATCTGATTGCCCAGGATTCTACTTCGTATGGAATGGATAAGGGTAATTCAACAGGATTGGAGGCCCTTCTCAAAAAAGTAGTGAAGATTGATGGCATTGAATGGGTCAGGCTTCTTTATCTGTATCCGAGCAGGATTACAAAAAATCTCATCAGGCTCATGAAAGATGAAGAAAAGATTTGCAAATATATAGATATGCCGATTCAACATATAAATAACAGAATACTCAGGGCAATGAACCGGGATATAACAAGGGCGCAAATTGAAGATACTATCAAAATGATTAGACAGGAAATGCCTAATACCGCCCTAAGGACATCTCTTATTGTCGGCTTCCCTGGAGAAACCGAAGATGAATTTGAAGAACTTTTTGATTTTGTGAAAGAAACGAAATTTGACAGGCTCGGTGTATTTAAGTATTCCAGAGAAGAAGGCACACCAGCATTCAAGATGAGGGAGCAGATTCCTGATGGTGTAAAAGGGACAAGGCTGAGAAAAATCATGAAGGCGCAGGCAAAAATAGCCACGGAGAAAAATCGCCTTTTTCTGGGAAGTACGATAAAGGTTTTGGTGGAAGGTGAAAGTGAAGAAAGCGAATTCCTCTTATCGGGTCGCTCTATGCAGCAGGCTCCGGACAATATCGATGGAGTTACCTATATAAACAAAGGCGCAGCCTCACCCGGAGATATTGTTGATGTGATTATAACAGAGACTGGCGAGTATGATGTTGTTGGGGAAATTGCTGAAGAATTCTCACTGACCAGAATCTAATTTGCCCTGCTAAAGACCTCCCAACGCACATCTTTTTCTATACCGTTAAAGGCTTACCCCGCTTGACAGCCATAGAAAACAGCGCTATATTATAGATACAGGATGAGGTGGGAGTTAATTTAGGAGGTGATATATATGTTAACTCTTAGGAAATGGAGCCCTTTTAAAGAGCTCTCCACCCTTCATCAGGAAATGGATGAGCTTTTCAGAAGGACCTTTGGTTCAATGGGCGGACTGACCCGTGGCTTTCTGAGAGAGGCGTGGTATCCAAGCATTGAGAGCTACATAAAAGAAGGAAACTTTGTAATCCATGCTGAACTTCCTGGTATTGATCCAAAAGATGTAGATATCTCTGTAGTAGGCGATCAGCTTACTATCAAAGGAGAGAGAAAGGCCTCTAAGGAAGTAAAAGACGAAGAGTATCTCCTGTGCGAGGTATGCTATGGTTCATTTGAAAGGACCATCACACTCCCAGAAGGCGTAAAAACAGACAAAGTCAATGCCACCTATAAAAACGGCGTCCTTGAAATTGCAATGCCTGCTGAAATAGCAGCGCTTCCCAGAAGGATACCTATTGAGGTAGAGGGCGCTGAAGTAAAGGCTAAAAAGGTAGCATAATGAGGCAACAAAAAAGTAATCAAATATAACTCCCGTCTCATCCCGGTGCTATAAGATATAATTAAGGACACTCTGAAAAACTCTTTTTCTGTCATTCCCGAAGTTTCCCCGCTTATTACCTGCGAGGACAAGTTTATCGGGAATCCAGTTCTTTTACAATCAACAAGTTATAGATGCCCGATAGAGACATTCGGGCATGACAATTTTTTAAAAGGTAGTTTTTCAGAGAGTCCTTAAAACCCTGACTCGAAAAGTGAGGGTTTTTTTATTGCCGTGGGAATACCTTTCCTGAAAAGTGTAGATTTTCTTTAAGTGTCAATAAGTGTGCTATTGAGCCATTCTGACTAAGCTTAAAGGCAATTTAATACAAATAATAGTCCCTTTACCCTCTTCGCTTTCAGCTGTAATATCGCCCTTATGATCCTGGATTATCTTGTAGGCAATTGTCAATCCCAGCCCAGCGCCTGACATTTTAGATGTATAAAACGGATTGAATATATTTTTAAGTTCCTCTGCTCTGATGCCGCATCCTGTATCTCTAATCATCAGCTCCAAAAAACCACCCATAGAAGGGCATGTTTTGATTTCTATCTCTCCTGCTTTGTCAATCGCCTCCACAGAATTCTCCAGAATATTAAATATAGCCTTTTTAAAAGTAGTCTTGTCCATCATTAATGGCGGGGGGTCATGTAGCAGAGAAAGTTTTATACCAATCGTTTTTCCCCTTATAATATCCTGTATATCCTTCACAGCATCTGCTATCACATCGTTTATATCCCCTTCTTTAAGTTCAGAAACCTGAAACTTTTTATACTCATCTATCCTTTCTATCATCTTCTCAAGTCTTTCCACCTCACGAATAATAAGGCTTATATGGCTCTGCATTTGTTCATCTGTTATCCTTTCCTTGACACGTCGTGCCATTCCCCCTATTGCCATAAGGGGATTTCTCACCTCGTGCGCAATCCCATCAACCATCTGACCAAGGGCAGCAAGTTTTTCCATCTCTGACAAGCGCGTCTGTAGCATTCTGATACGCAGGAGAGACCGAACCCTGGCAGAAAGTTCAGTAAGGCTCACCGGCTTGCAGAGATATTCTTCTGCCCCGATATCAAGCCCCAAAACCTTGTCTTCAACTTCTCCCCTGGCTGTAAGAATAATAATAGGGATATACTTTGTCTTTTCGCTTGCCTTAAGTTTTCTTGCAACCTCGAATCCGTTCATCTTAGGCATCATTATGTCCAGAAGTATCAGGTCTGGCTCGAAACTTTCGACTTTTTCAAGCGCCTCAAGACCGTCATAGGCAATATCTGTTTCATAACCATCGAAATTAAGTTTTTCTGTCAGGAGTTTTACGTTCCTCTTGTCATCATCAACTATCAGTATTTTAATCTTCCTCACGGCATTCCTTCTTCTTGTTCCAAGGGCCTGACTTTTTGTAGAAGGCGCTCCCTCTTGAAAGAATATGTTTTTGCATTGGTTTCATCACCCATGATACTGAATAGTTCAATCAACTTGTCAAGAGTCTTTAATGCCTGCCTATAATTGCCCCTATTATCAGCAACTGAGTATGCCCTCAAAAACAATTCCACTGCCTTCTGATTATTGCCTTCTGCAATGCTCAACTTTCCGAGACTAAAGAGGTCGAAATAAATCTGGGTTGCATTGCCAATCTTTTTATCAATAGAAAGCGCATTCTCATATAATTCTCTTGCCCTTTTGTAATCTCCCCTCGTAAGAGAAATATCTCCCAACCCACGTAAAGAATCAGCAGTATCAATTTCTATTCCGTAATCCTTGCTCGCCTTTAAGGCATCGTTAAAAATCTTTTCAGCTTCTTCCATCCTATTGTCCTCTTTATAGATTGTTGCCAGCATATTAAGTCTATTGCCGATTGTATGATGACCTTCCTTACGGTCTATAGATACAGCGCTTTCCAAATAATCTGCCGCCTCTTTATTATTACCCATTAGGTCATAATAACGTCCAAGACTTGCATTCGCCTCTGAGATAAGGAATTGGTCATTAAGCGCCGCACCTGTCTCCATTGCCCTCCTCAATGCCATTCCTGCCTTGTTAAACCTATCAGTCAGAAGATACACCCTGCCAAGATTCAGAAAATTGACAGCCATCCCCTTTTGATTATCTATGCTTGTATTCAGGCTAAGCGATTTTTTAAATTCAATCAACGCCCTCTCATAGTCTCCTGCTTCAACTGCATTAACACCGCGCTGATTGAACTCTATGGCCTTTGCCTGGGCTTTTGGCATTTCTATTTTTTTTGAAGACACGCAACCATAAAGGACAGTAAGCAGCAAAAAGTAAACAGTAAACATGTCGATGAGAAGTTGGGAGGTTGAGAAGTTGAGAGGCTGAGATTTCTTAACTTCCCAGCTTCTTAACTTCTTATCTTCTATTATACCTTTTTTAAGGCTCCTGACTCCTGACTTCTTCATCTCTCCTCCCTGCCAGAGCCTTCCATGGGCACAAGTTTTAATTCTTCCTTTGGAGGAAGCATCTTATTGATTGGCCATGTCTCCTTTGCGCCTTTAATAATCTCCTTTGTGTCATTTAACACGTCCTCAGTATCTTCAAGCATATTCTTTATTCCATGACTTTTCTCAGAAAGGACATCTGAAAGCCTTTTTACATCATCCATTATTTTATCAGCCTTATCTATGACCTCTGGAATCCTTTTTATAGCCTTCTCTGTATCAGATGTAACATTAAGCGCCTTATCCATTACTGCGGAGGCCTTATCAACCACAGGCGCAGCATTGTCACTGATATTGTCAATCTTTACAATCACAGAATTGGTCTCTTTTATCAGACCCTTTGTCTCTTTTAAAATTTCATTTAGATTATTATTTGTCTCTAATAAGCCTGCTGAGAGTTTTCTAATATTGCTGAGGGTCTTCCTGACATCGCCTTCAGGGTCGTTTATATAACTGATAGTATCCCTAACCTGCTTAAGCACTGGCTTCGCCTCTTTTGCAAGTTCTTCAATACCTCCAACCTTTTCAAAAGGAAGCTCTCCTTCCTCTTCTATTACCATGCCAGAGGTAGGCCCCACACTGACCTCCACCACACTATCCCCAATAAACCCTTCCTTTAATAACCGTGCAACAGACCCCTGCCGTATCCGTTTTTGATATTTTTTATTTATCTCAAGTGTAACTTTCACCTTTGCATCTTCAGTGAGTTCAAGGGATTTTACCTTGCCCACCTTAAACCCCAACAATTTGACAGGTATGCCTTCAATAAAACCTGTGCCGCTATCAACAGTAAAAAATATTGCATATTTCTTAATGAATAATCCCCTCTCCCTTCCCATAAAAAACAGGATGCCAGCCAATATAACAAAGGCAGTAAAAACAAATATGCCAACCTTTTTTTCTAAATTCTTAAACCTCGGGTCTTTCTGCTCTATGTTTGACATCATCATTTAATAAGCCTCCTGTTGTCTATTCTTAATATCCTGTCGGGGGCGAAATCTTTTACATCCCTTTCATCATTGGCCACCATGATGCTCAACCTCTGCGTCTTCTGTTTATGAAATTCATCTACGAATCTCAGAACCTGAACGCTCTGAAGGCTATCCAAACCCTCTAACAATCTATCGTATATCATAATAGCAGGTTCAAGAGCCATTGCCCTCGCTATAGCAACTATCTTTTTTGTATAAAAAGGCAAAGTGCCTGGAAGCGCCCATATATCGCCTCTATAACCTACAAATTTTAGCAGAAAAACCGCCCTCTCCATTATGCTTTTCTCAGCTAAACGCGTATGATATTGAAGCGGGAGGGCAACATTTTCAATCACCTTGAGATTGCTTATAAGTGATATATCTTCAAAGACTACACCCATATTCCTCCTCATCTTGTCCAGCCTGGAGCGCCTGAAAGAGCCTATATCGTTTCCGAGTATAAGAATACTGCCTCTTGTAGGCCTTTCAAGCCCTAAAATAAGTTTTAATAACGTGGTCTTCCCTGAACCAAGCGGACCAATAATGGCAATCTTTTCTCCACTATTAAACTCAGCGCTTGCACCCTCAAATATCACATTGTTGTCTGCTGGATAAATATAATAAAGGTCTTTTATTTCTATCAATTTAGACATTGATTTGGATCAACCAGAAAAATGCATTTAGTTTTTCTTTTTCGGGTGCAAACGCAAGATTTGAGCCAAAGACTATGGAAAAGCTGGCTGGACAAAACGGAACATACTCTTTTAGGTATGTGAGTATTTAGACAGCCAGCTTTGACGCAGTATTTGGCCAAAGATTGCGTTTGTCAAAAAATGTAACTGCATTTTTTGGGTTAATGCAACCATGTTGCTGTTTTCGGATCAAGATAGCCGTGTTGCCATCTTTACGCCAACATGGTTGGCTCGCTCCATAAGTTACATAAAAAAGATTGCTGTTATAATGCCATTTACAACAAACACAAGAAAGAGACTGCTTATAACAGCCTTTGTTGTCTTCTGCGGAATTTCAGTTATTGATTTTCCCACCATCAGGCCTTGAAGCGTAGCAACAGCGCCTATGATGAGACCAAAGAGTATGCTCTTCAAAAGCGACGCAAAGATATCCATGAATCCCATTGTCTCTAACACACTGGATATATATACACCAAAGGTTATACGTTTCCCAAACCCTGCCAAAAGATAGCCGCCGAGTATGGTTATGATTTCAAAATAAAATGTTAAAACAAAGGTAGAGATTGCAGTTCCCACAACCCTTGGCGCCACAAGATAACGCTTCGGCTGAATCCCCATAGCTGCAAGCGCATTGATTTCCTTGTTAATCTGCATTGAGCCAAGTTCCGCAGCCATTGCAGTACCGCTTCTTGCTATGACAATTATTGCTGCAAATAAGGGACCAAGCTCCCTTATGACAACCCAGACCAGTATTTCGCCTATATGCCTCTCGCCGCCAAAAAGCGGAAGAATACTTATGGCCTGTGTAACAATAATAATACCGAGGATTACAGCAATCCATGAAATAATAGAAAACGCCTCAATGCCTGTAAAATATATCTGTTTGTATACGACCTTGAATACAGCCCTTCGGCCAGTGGTAAGATTAAAAAGGAATGCGATTGAGGATAGTATGAAATTACCTACTCTATAAAGGTCATAAAGAAAAGATAAAACTGACTTGCCAAGGGTATCAAATATCAACATTGCCTACATGGTTTGTTTTAAAAAACAAAAGGTTGAGATCAAGGTTAAGATTGAGCGATTATATTCCCCTTTGACCTTAACCTCAACCTTAATCTAAGATTCACCTATTAAAATCCTGCCCTTACCAACAAGAATGGACCTTTAAGCTTAAAATCTACTTTATCGTCGCCATCCTCAACCTTCACATCAAATATTCTATAGCCGCCTGATACAGTGATAAGTGGAAGCGGGTTAAAGTTTACCTGAGCCTCTGCATCTATAATATGGTTGCCGCTGTATCCAACACCTGTTATTTCTGCGCTAACAGAAAATAAAAATGGCAGACCAACCTGTGCGCCGATACCGATAGTTGGGATAGGCGCTGTGACTGAATACGATTTATCAAGGACACCAGTTGAATCTTTCAGCCTTGCCTCTATATCAAGAACCTTAATATCAAAGATAACACCAAGTTGATTGCCAAGCACATCGATAATGTCATATCTGTACCCCACCCTCTGATAAATAATATCCAGACTTGAATCAACCCTTGTGCTTGCAGAATATGTTGTGCCTGCGAAGCTTATAGCCTGGGTTATGGTTTTCTGGCCATCCCATGACAAAGGCATATAGCCATACCTGAATTTATGGCTTCCGAGTTCAAGGCTAACTCGCGCCTCCCAGAAATTCTCCTGGTCATCCATACCAAGGGTATCTACCATATCGAGTTCTGTGCCAATGATACTGGCATCTGTTACCTTAATTGTTGAGTCAAGATTGGTAAACCAGTATCTACCCTCCACATGAACAAGCGCATTAGCAGACGAGCTTGCAAAAAGCATCATTGCAAATGCAACAGTTGCCCAGATTTTTTTCATAATGCCTCCTTTTTATTTTTTAAAGCTATATACCGCATTTTTAAGCTAATGTCATTAAATTTTTTGGATAAATTAAATTCCTGATTTCATTTACCCCGTTAGAAATATGTCTTCTAACATGGTTTACTTTAACACAAATACAACCTTTGCCCCTTCAAGGAAATTTGATTTCTGGTTGGCTGCAAAGATATTAGCTGCGTCATCACCTGTTACCTGGACATCTGTAAATTTAACGACACCTGCTACCTTGACTACCAGAGGATTCTTAGAACCCCTTTCAGATAATATCGCCTTTGCCTTTCCAACATCATTCGTATAATCGCCTGCGCCTCGCTCCACAAGGATATTCTGGGCAATCTTGGTCGGATCATAAAGGATTTCGCCGTTTTCAGCCAATATCCTGTTGATTAGGGCAGGCTTGAATGAATGCTCCCTGATATCAAGTATAAGGGCATCATTCGGCTGAGGCGGCGCTGGCATAGTTACAGGGGGCATATATACAGCAGCCATAGGTGGGGGAAGCGTTGGCAATATCTGCGGCAATAATTGGCCAGAAATGCCATTAGCGCCGTGCATACTTATTGAAACATAAACAGCGCCCATCTCTGTCATAGGGTCATACGCCTCCTGAATAACCTTGGCGCCTTTTACCATGCCCTGGACAGCAGCCCGTATGGTATCAGACTGAGTAGCCGCATCTTTTACGATGGTCTCTCCTGAAACAGCCACACCATCCAGTATCTCAGCCAGCTCTCTTAAAGCTGCAACCTTAGCAGCCCTTATTGCCAGTATCTTTTTCTGCGCTGCTGATAGCGGCCTATCTGTAGGCGCTGCACCCTCTCCTTTTACAGTGAGGCTGCCGGTAATGAATGCCTGAGATGGGTCAGTAGTCACCTGTGGCGGCTGCTGTGCCAGTGCAACAACAGGCAGCGCTAACAGCAAAAATATAAGTATAGCTAACAATCTCTTCATACAAACCTCCCTTTTTTGGAGCGAGGCAACCATGTTGCCGTCATTACGCCGACGTGGTCGGCTCGCTCCATAACTAATATATATTCATCCTCTGTCTTAACACCCTAATTGCTAAAATAGCCTCAGCGCCGTCTAACAAATCATTTATCCTGAAGTCGCCTGAAAGCTCTGATTCCATTAGTCCCCTTGTAGTTGCATTCATTACTGCGTTATACCATGAAGCCGTTGCAGGCACATCAGGGAATGGAGATTTCTCCTGTCCAAAATAGGCTGTTGCAATCTTTTCATCACCCGTAAGCTTTATCAGTATGTCTTCCAGAACAAGGGCAAATTCTTTTCTTGTAATGCCATCGCCTGGCTTGAATAAAAATGCCTTTGTTGTCTGGTCGTATTGTGGCTCAAGGCCCCGAACACCCCACTTCATCATTGTAAGCACTTCTTCTTTAAAGTGATAGTTCAGGACATCAGCAGGCGTAAACTCTGCCTTTAATTTGTCTATCTCGCTCTTTACAGGGATCCTTCCAGCAAAAAGCTTATCTATCTTGAGTTCATCTGCAAGGAGCGCTGCCATATCTCCCCTGCTTACTGACTCACGCATAGCTATCTCTTTGCCTACATCGCCGAGGGTGATCCCACCCATAGCCCTGACAATCTTATCCACCCTTTTCCATCCCTTATCAGCCTTTTCATTCCACTTCCCTTCCCTCTTCATGCTTAGGACATCGCTGAATTTATCACGCGCCTTCTGAAACTCCCGCGCCTCAAGATATGCAATACCCATAAAATATGGAGCAGATTCTTTACCTTCATAATAGATAAGCCTGCGCTCATCCACACTAAGCTTCATTGCGTCCTTAAAATGGTCTTCTGCCTCCTCAAGCCAATCTTTAATTTTTAATATTATATTAATCCTCAAACCCGCAATATGGTATGCAAACTTCTCTTCAGGTGTATTTACGAGCTTCTTTGCATGCTTGAGATGACCTGCTGCCTTATTTGCATCTGTCTGACGATAGCCCGGTTCTTTCTGCGCCTTTGCCTTTTCAGCATTAATAATAGCCATCCCGCTATGCGCAGGGCTATATTTCTCTTCGCAATATAATGACCTTTCAAACTTTACCTCTGCATCAGCAATCTTTCCCTGTTCCAATAACTCCATGCCTCTTAAATAATGATGCTGCGGGTTGTCCTCTGGGGTTGTGCATCTGGCAATTTTCTTTGCACAACCGAAAGAAACAGCAAGCAGCAAGCAGTAAGCAGTGAGCAGTAAAAATTTTATCTTCTGACTTCTGACTTCCATATTTACACCTCCCTTTAAAATATAGGTTGAGGTTTATGCTGAGGTTAAGGGGAGAAAAAAGATTTTTGCTCAGTCTTATCCTCAACCTCAACCTGTCTCTACTTTATCTCCTTTACTATATCACCTGTCTGAAAACCTATGCCAGACGATACAGTGCCCTCTGAAACCTTTTCATTCTGATGACTCGTCAGCATGATTTCCCCAATCTGCTTTTCTCTCTTGCCTATAACCTTACCTGTATCAGGGTCAACAAGGTCTGCGCCGGGCCTATACACAGCAAGCTTAGCTCCTTCATCAAGTTTTGACCTTGTTCCACCCCGGAATACGACTGTCTTACCTTCAACTGCCAGTATCTTGCCCTGAAACGGCCTTTTATTCAATTCATTAATCATTTCCGCCATAGCCTTGGTTAGGGCATCCCGCAGAGCGCCATCTCTAAGGCCCACATCAGCAGTTGATTTTGAGCCAAATCCCAGCACACCACCGGTCTTTTTCCTATACTCGCCCATACCAGATTTCTGCAAAAGTCTCCTGCCTGATGCTATATCTACCAGACCGTAATCAACCTGAACCCTCGCAACCTGTGTCTTGGACTGTGCAATTAGAACATCCGAGGCCTCTTCAACCTCTGAATAGGCTGTAAGGGAACCAGATACTCTAAAATCAATAGCCTCAAAACCCTCTGCAGCGCTCTTTTTCCCTGTCTTAACAGCGCCTGTCTGCTGAAGTTTTATCATCTCCTCCTGCTCTCTCATCTCGTCTTCTGTGAGCATGATGGGTTCAAGACCTGCTGCCTTTATAAGTGTTGCCAGGGTGTCGGTAGCTGGCTGTTCAAGACCAGGCGTCCTTGTCTTATTCTTAAAGGTAATAATGCCAATTGTATACTCTGGTCCTGAATACTGTAGTCCTAACTCCTCTAATCGCGCTGTCTCGCCTGTAAGCGTCGTATCCTTCCTTACCTCCCCCATCATTTTGGGCGAACACCCTGTAAAGATAGTGAAAAGTAAAATACAGAAGATGAGAGGTTGAGAAATTGAGAAGTTAAGAATTCTTGCCTTCCTATCTTCCCATCTTCTTATCCTCTTAACCGCCTTTTTTAACCGCTTGCTTCTGACCTCTTTCATAAATTCCTCCTTTTTATATTTTATAAATTTGCTCATTCCTCTGCCGCCGGCTTCTGCTCCATAAAAATTTCCATCATACTGGCTGCCTTTACAAATCCCTGCGGTATTTCAAAAAGGGACTTGGGGGGGCTTACAAGCTTTACATTTTTTAATTCTACAACACTCTTTGCATCCTTGTTTTCCATCTCAGCCCTTATAACAAATCTGTCTAAATCCTTTGCCTCCCACAAAAGACCATCTTCTACAGTGCCGTCTTTATATGTAATCTTTATCTCATATTTATCACATGGGTGGCCATCTATTGTTTCGCTCCCTATCTTGCGTTTCTCTATCTTTGGCTTATCTGCCTCTTCTTCTGTAACAGTCAATTCTAAATATTTCTTTTTCTCAGGATACACTATATAATCGAGCTTTAGGTCAGGCCTGGTTATAAATATATTACGTCCAAATCCTGGCGGCATCTCTCCACCCTTTGCCTTTAATGCCTTTGCCATATCCACATCGCTCCTGAACTTATCGCCAAGCTTTGCAATCCTCGCATCCATTGCCCATTTTTCATTATTTGACTTCATTACTGAGGTCATAATCATAATTGCTGTAAAATCCCTTTTGCCAAATTCAAAATAGGCAGGAACGCTGAACTCTGGCATCTTTGGGGTTAGTATCTCAGGCATAGGTATAATTAGAGGCTGGACAGCAGCAACAGGACCGCCGCATCGCTCAGAACCAGGACCAACAGTAAGGGTATCGGTTATCATATCTACCGCTACCTGCGATTCACGTTCTAAGAAAGTACCGGCAACTTTTTTTATAGCCTTTTCAGCAAGGCCTGCTGCAAAGGCCCCCACAATTCCATGTTGCTGGCCATATGCCTCTTTTTCCGGAAGCTCATACCACTCTGTAAGACCAGCATAAGTCCCAACATCCATCTTTTCGCCTTTATCCTGTATTTTGCCTACGCCTGACGCTATATCAGCCACTTTCCCTGCATCGCCTTTAGTCATCTTTGTAACACTCTTAACACCCTGTCCCCTTCCCCATACAGTCTGACCTGTCTTTGTATCAACAAGCTTAAAACCTGCCCTTACCCTTCTTACATTCAAGACACCTGTAGTCTTTTCATTGAAATCATATAAGTCGCCATATACAAC
>Ga0154593_1051_pt1 | contig 27094 bp, 24 predicted proteins | sample RifGroF2_FD_116022 | JGI IMG/M metagenome (GOLD analysis project Ga0154593, IMG submission 116022) | Deltaproteobacteria bacterium GWF2_42_12 | reverse complement strand
AAGGGGAAGGTGAAACCTCTTTACGATCCACATCCTTGCCCTTGTATGTTAGAATTTACCATATATCGTGTTCCAGAACGTGGTAGACCGTCCCAGCCCTTGTATCAAGGGGAATGTATTATCAAGTTTAATTTTTACGGAGGCATCTTGGAGATAAAGTCAGACTTCCTTGTTATAGGAAGCGGCGTAGCAGGCTTAAGTTTTGCATTAAAGGCTGCAAAGTTTGGGACTGTTTCTATAGTCACGAAGCGCGAAAAAAGAGAGTCTGCAAGTTTCTATGCACAGGGAGGCATCGCCTCTGTCTTGAGTGCGGAAGACAGTTTTGAGGCGCATATAAAAGATACGATAGCGGCTGGCGCCGGACTGTGCCACCCGGAAATTGTGGAGTTGGTAGTAAAAGACGGACCCAATAGAATAATGGAGCTTATGGAACTTGGGGCGAGATTTACAAAAAGGGTCGTCAACAATATTGAAGAGTTAGACCTGGGGAAGGAAGGCGGTCATTCGAAGCGGCGCATAGTTCATGCAGAAGACATAACAGGCAAAGAGATAGAAGAGGCCTTGTTAAAGGCTGTTGCTGCTGATAAAAACATCACTGTCTATGAAAACTATATAGCCGTTGACCTTATAACCCATTCCAAGTTTATAGAAAAATTAGATGAGGATATCTGCTGGGGCGCATATGTCCTGGATAAGAAGACTGGAGATGTCCATACCTTTTTGGCAAAGGCTACAATTATTGCAACTGGGGGAGCAGGAAAGGTTTATCTGTTTACGAGCAACCCTGACATTGCCACAGGAGACGGTATCGCAATAGCATACAGGGCAGGGTCCACGATTGCAAACATGGAGTTCATTCAGTTCCATCCTACCTGCCTGTATCACTCCAAGGCAAAAAGCTTTCTCATATCTGAGGCAGTGAGAGGAGAAGGCGGTATTTTGAGGCTTAAGGATGGGACGCCTTTTATGGAAAGATATCATCCAATGAAAGATTTAGCCCCGCGTGATATTGTTGCAAGGGCTATTGACTTTGAGCTTAAGAAAAGCGGTTCTGACTGCGTCTACCTTGATATCACACATAAAGAACATTCCTTTATAAAAACGCGATTCCCCAATATATACGAAGAATGCCTTTCATTTGGATTTGATATGACCAAAGAACCGATTCCTGTAGTTCCTGCAGCGCATTACATGTGCGGAGGGATATTAGCTAATGATTATGGTGAAACCTCAATCAAAAGGCTATTCACTATAGGAGAGACAGCCTGCACAGGCCTTCATGGAGCAAACAGACTTGCATCAAATTCTCTGCTGGAAGCACTCGTATTTGCAAACAGGGCGCATTTGAAGGCAAAGGAGTTTTTAAACAAATCCGGGGTCACAATCCCTCAAATACCAACATGGGAGACAGGCGGGGCAGTTGACAGCGATGAGGCAGTTATCATTTCTCAAAATTGGGATGAGGTAAGAAGATTTATGTGGAATTATGTGGGAATAGTCCGTTCAAATAAAAGATTAGATAGGGCGCGCAGGAGAATAGAAAATCTCAAGGCTGAAATCAATGAATACTACTGGAACTTTAGCATAACAAGCGATTTACTTGAGCTTAGAAATATTGCCACAGTAGCTGAGCTTATTATAAAATGCGCCATGCTCAGGAAGGAGAGTCGCGGCCTTCATTATAATATAGATTATCCAGAAACAGATGATAAAAACTGGAAAAGGGACACTGTCTTGAGACAGGATTAACTGCACGGGGGCTAAGAGATGAAAACTTTCACAGAATATCTTTTCTTTGAAACAAAGAAAAAACGGGAATATATTAATATCACTGACGAAGTGGAAAAAGTTGTAAAAAAAAGCGGTGTTGAAGATGGGATGGCGCTCGTATCTGCCATGCACATAACAGCAGGGATCTATGTAAATGATGCGGAATCAGGGCTTATACAGGATATTGAGGAGTGGCTGCAAAAGCTTGCGCCAGAAGGGCCGGATTACCGGCATCACAGAACAGGCGAGACAAACGGAGATGCCCATCTCAAGAATCTTCTCATCGGACATCAGGTGATTCTTCCGATAACTAAAGGCAAATTGGATTTAGGGCCATGGCAGCAGGTATATTACGCTGAGTTCGACGGCAGAAGAAGAAAGAGGGTAGTTGTAAAAGTGATGGGGAAATAGGTGAGTTTTAAACAAACGCTGCAGCTACTCAACTATCACATTTGTAAGAGTCTTTTTTACACCGACAACTCCCTGAATCTTTTTTATCACCACTTCACCAAGCACCTTAAAGTTAGACGCTGTAACATAGGCTATGACATCATATGGACCTGTTACAGGGTGAGCCTCTCTTACGCCAGCTATACTGCTCACCTTGTCAGCTACAGCCATTGATTTGCCATGCTCACATTCTATAAATACATACGCTGATACTGACATAAATCCTCCTTACGACATTCTATGAATGTCGAATTGTAAATTGGAGATTGAAAATTGCAAATTTTAAAATGAATGGAAAGGTTATTTTTACAATTTGAATTTTGCAATTTGCATTTTACAATTCTCGCAAAGCGAGTATTGGTGCCCCCGAGACGATTCGAACGTCCGGCCAACAGATTAGGAATCTGCTGCTCTATCCATCTGAGCTACGGGGGCAATGTAACTACAGTGATGAGTGAACAGTGGTCAGTGAATAGTTGAAAACTATATTATAGTTGAAGGAATATTATTATCCATTCGCTGCTTTTTTGTCAACCCGAAAAATGCATTTAGTTTTTATTATTCGGGGCAAACGCAAGATTTGAGCCAGAGCCTGCCCCTGAAAGTTTCTATCAGGGGACAAGGAAAAGCTGGCTGGACAAAACGGAGCATACTGTTTTAAGTACGTGAGTATTTGGACAGCCAACTTTGACGCAGCCTCCCCCTGTCCCCCTCATGGAGGGGGACAGGGGGAGGTATTGTGTTTGTCAGAAAATGCTCTTGCATTTTCTGGGTCAATGATTTTTCAACGTCTAATTAAGAGAATGCCTTTATCCCCAACGCATGCCCCCCAATAATGAGTTTCTGTATCTCTGATGTCCCCTCATAAATTGTTGCAACCTTCGCATCCCTGAAATATCTCTCTACCGGATATTCATTTGAATAGCCATAGCCGCCAAATATCTGCACAGCGTCCGACGCTGCCCTGTTGGCTGCCTCGCTTGCAAAATATTTCGCAATGGATGTTTCAATGGTATTTTTTATGCCTTTGTTTTTAAGATGCCCTGCCCGATACACAAGAAGCCTTGCTGCATCGCAGTCCACAATCATTCTTGCAATCTTTTCCTGAATAAGCTGAAAACTGGCAATGGGCTTACCAAACTGATGTCTCTCCTTAGCATATTTAGTGCAAGCGTCTATGCAACCCTGCATAATGCCAACGCAACCTGATGCAACGCCGTATCTGCCATTATCAAGTGCGCTCATAGCAACAGTGAAGCCATTGCCAATGCCGCTTAAAACAGCATCCTTCGGAATCTTGCAATCTTCAAAGATAAGCTCTGCTGTATTGGACGCCCTTAGTCCAAGTTTGCCCTTTATATCTTTTGTAGAAAAACCAGAACTTGCCTTTTCTACAATAAATGCTGTTATGCCATGATGCCCCTTTGTCTTATCCGTTACTGCAAATATAATTGCAATATCTGCTATACTGCCACTGCTGATCCATGTCTTTGTTCCATTTAATATCCATTCATTGCCTTTCAACATCGCACTGGTTATAATGCTTGAAGCGTCGCTCCCTGCATTTGGTTCTGTAAGGGCAAAGCATCCAATAAATTCGCCGCTACAGAGCTTTGGAAGATATTTTTGTTTCTGTTCCTCAGTTCCCCAGTTGAGGATTGTAAGCCCCACCAAAGATACCTGAACAGATAAAGCAGTCCTTAAAGAAGAATCTGCCCTGCCAATCTCTTCAAAGATTATGGCATCGCCTATAAAATCAAGCCCAGCACCGCCGTATTTTTCAGGTATCGGACCGCCGAGAAAGCCGAGAGAAGCCATCTTTTTAAATATCTCTATGGGAAAATGCTCCTTTACATCATTTTCTCTGGCATACGGCATTATCTCAGCGTCGGCGAATTTCCACGCAGTGTCTTTTACCATCTTTTGTTCTTCAGTAAGATCAAAATTCACTCTGTTAGACCTCCTTTCAAATATTTTTTAACTTGTAATTCCCTGTAGTCTTGCTGCACGGTCTCCTTATTTTTTTCTGTCATTCCTCACTTGATGCGGAATCCAGCTTTTTGTTTTTTCTGGATTCCTGCTGGAGTTTACCCCTGCATGTTTTAAGCAGGGGCAGGAATGACGACATATGGCTAAAGATGCCCCGCCATCCCACACCTTTAATCCCCCTTCATCCCCCTTTTTCAAAGGGGGAAAAGAGGGGGATTTTATCAATGGGAAGCAAAGGTGGGTTACTTTTCATATCCCAAAAGTTTATACAACTCCTTCCTCGTCTGCATCTTTCGGAGCAACCCCTTCTGCGTCTCTTTTCTCTTTAATTCAATCAGTGCCTCCTCCATTGCCTTCATTCCAATCCTGAAGACTGTCATGGGAAAGAGCACTATGGAATAACCCATCTCTCTAAACTCTCTAATTGAGATATACGGCGTCTTACCAAACTCCGTCATATTTGCCATAAGCGATTCATCTACCAGCTTTGCAAACTCCTTAAACTCATCCTTTGATTCCAGCGCCTCCGGAAAAATCACGTCTGCCCCAGCATCTGCATACACCTTTGCCCTTTTCACTGCATCATTAAAACCATTGACGCCTCTGGCATCTGTCCTTGCTATAATAAGAAAATCCTTATCCCTTCTTGCCCTGCAGGCAGCCTTAATCTTTTCTCCCATAGCCTTTGCAGATATGACCTCTTTGCCCGCAAGATGACCGCATTTTTTTGTGACTGGCTTCTGGTCTTCTATCTGGATGCCTGCAACCCCTGCCCTTTCAAATGCCCTGACAGTCTCTTTAACCTCAGATGGCCCGCCAAAACCGGTATCAGCATCGGCAATTACAGGGATATTGACAGCACTGGCAATGTAACTTGCCTGCTGGACAAATTCATCCCTTGCTAAAATTCCTATATCAGGAAGACCTGCACTGTTTGATATGCCTGCGCCCGACATATATACAGCCTTGAATCCGCATTTTTCTATAAGCATAGCAGATGCCGCATTAAATGCGCCGGGCAAAACGATTATACCTTTTTTGAGGAGTTTTCTGAATAAAGCGGGTTGTGAAACGGTTTTCGTCATTTTGTTAATTTCTCCAGCGCCTTCTTATACACCTCAAAATCCTGGTCTGAAAAAAGGACAAAGCGCACAAGGGATAATCCTTTATCTGCCCTGATGAAATCCATAACTGTCTTGAGCGCAATCTCTGCTGCTTCGTTTATTGGATAGCCATATGCGCCAGTTGAAATAGAAGGAAAGGCAAGGCTCTTGATGCCATTCTTTACTGCAATTTCAAGGCTGCTCTTGTATGCACTTGATAGGAGTTTTGCTTCATTGTGCTTACCATCATGATATATTGGACCTACTGTGTGGATGACATATTTTGCCTTGAGGTTTCCGCCTGTTGTAATAACTGCACTGCCAGTAGGACATCCGCCTATCTTTCTGCACTCTTCCATTATCTTTGGCCCGCCTGCCCTATGGATGGCGCCGTCAACGCCACCGCCGCCTGCAAGCCTTGAATTGGCGGCATTCACAATAGCATCAGTTTCTTCATGCGTAATGTCTCCTTTGATGAGGGAAAGAGCTGCACTACCGATTTTTTTCTCCATATTCATCCTCCAGCCTCTTTTATCATAATAAAATTTAGTGGTCAATGATTGGAAATCTTTTAAGATATCGGTTATGATAATAATCTACCATGTCTGAACAGGAACAATTTTATCTCAATACAGAAGAATCGACAACACAGCATGCGGTCAGACGCAGGCGTGAATTTATTATACCTATAGCATTATTTATACTAACTGTTGCTACCACTATCATTGCAGGGGCTTTGCAGAAAGGGGTTAACCCATTTCAAGAACCTTTTCGATTAATTGAAGGCATACCGTTTTCACTGACCCTTTTGACCATTCTCCTTACCCATGAGTTCGGCCACTTTTTTGCCTCAAGAAGACATGGCGTTAAGGCAAGTTTCCCGTATTTCATCCCAGCGCCTCCGCCATTTCTTGTAGGCACATTTGGCGCAGTAATAAAGACCAGGTCACCCATTATGGATAAAAGGGCGCTTCTGGATATAGGCGCTATTGGCCCGCTTGCGGGTTTTATTACTTCTATTGTAGTAACTGTCATCGGATTGAACTTCTCAACAATAATCACCATTCCCGAAGAAAAAGAGGTATTGGGGCTTGGTTCGTCCCTGATATTTTCTATTCTTTCTTACTTTGTAATCGGCCCTGTGCCAGAGGGGCAGGACATACTTTTGCACCCCATAGCATTTGCAGGCTGGATAGGATTTTTCATAACATCCCTCAATCTCCTGCCCATAGGCCAGCTTGATGGAGGGCATATTATCTATGCCGTGTTCGGGAAATGGCACAGGTTAATATCAATAACTATGATAGGAATCCTCGTAATATTTGGCATCTTCACATGGCAGGGATGGCTATTGTGGGCGATGCTGGTCACACTTCTCGGCATAAAACATCCGCCTCTGATGGACGGACAGATTGCATTGGATAGGCGAAGAAAAATTATTGGCTGGCTCAGCCTTGCAGTATTTGTGCTTACCTTTATACCACTGCCGATAGCAATTTAAGAACTGAGTCAGTATATTGTAGAACAAAAGACAAAAATAAAAAAATAAAAAAAATAGGGACAGAAAAAATAGGGACAGCGACCATTATTTAGGAAAAAATAGGGACAGCGACCATTATTTATACTGTCTTACGCGGCCTCCCTCTGGGTAATGCCCGCAAGCTCCGGCCAAGCAAATCTTCTACCTGCTTAATAAAGCCCCCGTCCCCGCATGGCCGGCCAGTTTTGGTATTCTTCCTTATTTCTTCTATCAATTCAGGGGCGTCTTTTCCTTTTAAATATACACGCCAGTCTTTTATCTGTTCGGGTAAATGGCAATCTTGCGATAATATCAAATTAGAGCCTCTATCAATGTGTCCTCTTGCGCTTGACCATATGTATTCTTCAGCGCTTTTTACGATCTTTGCACGCACAGGATTGTTTTCTACATATCGGATTGCTGCATATAAATGCCTTTCATCGAGAACGCATGAGTAAAATCGACCTTGCCAGAGATGTCCTGTAACCTTTTTCTTACGATTAAAATACTGAGAATACCTCATGTGTAAGGCATTAAATGTCGACGATAGAGAATCCTCTCTCATCGGAACACATACAAAGTGGACATGATTGTTCATCAGGCAGTATGCCCATATTTTCAAAGCATACCGTTTACTATATTCTTTAAGCCATTCCAGATACTGCCTGAAATCGTTATTGTCTTCAAAAACAGGTTGTCTGTAGTTCCCCCTCTGAGTTACATGATGTGGATAACCCATAGCTACTGGTCTTGCGATTCTCGGCATGGCACAGAATATACTTGACGATAACAGTGCATGTCAACAAAATAATGGTCGCTGTCCCTATATTTCCCCACCTCCTGTCAGGTTTGCAACTTGTCAGGATATTTAAGCACAGCATGGACTGAAAATCAAACAGTTTTTAAAACTTTTTGTAAAGTTCTGAAGGAAATTGATGTGAAAAAACAGTTAATGCTGTCACACTGGGTAGAATATAACCACGCTCAGCGTGGCTCTAAAAATCCTCCGGGCAATAATAAGAAGATTTTTATTTTTCACCTTTTTTCCTCTTCACCATCTCCACTGCCATCTTGATTGCAGCCTTCATGCTTGCCGGGTTTGCTATCCCCTTCCACGCAATATCATATGCTGTTCCGTGGTCAACGGATGTTCGGATAATTGGCAGACCAAGGGTTACATTCACGCCATCTTCAAAGTGGAGGAGTTTTAGGGGAATTAGCCCCTGGTCGTGATACATGCAGACAACGCAGTCAAACTCCTTATTCTTCACAGCCCGGTAAAAAAGCGTGTCAGGCGGCAAAGGGTCTGATGCGTTTATTCCAAGCCTTCTTGCCTTTTGTATTGCAGGAAATATAATCCGCTTTTCTTCATCTCCAAAAAGCCCGCCTTCGCCTGCATGGGGGTTTAGAGCAGCAATTGCAATCCTCGGCTTCTTAAGACCGAAATATCTCCTGAAAGTATCATCTGTTATCTTTATAGTCTTGAAAACATTTTCTTTGGTAAGAAGTTTAGGTACACTTTTTATTGATTCGTGAATGGTTACAAGAATGACCTTCAGGTTCTTGCCGGCAAGCATCATGCGGAAGTCTTTTGTATTTGTAAGATGCGCAAGAAATTCCGTATGGCCGTGAAATTTATATCCTGCCTTGTTAATGGCCTCTTTGCTAATCGGGCCTGTGACAATCGCATCTATATCACTGCCAAGCGCCATGAATACAGCCTCTTCTATATAGGTCATCATGGCCTTTGCGCAGATTTTATCAGGTTTGCCGGGTGTTAATTTTTTGGGATTGAGATGAGAGAGGTTTATAATTTTGCAATTTGCAATTTGCATTTTGCATTTTGCACTTATGTGCTTAAGGACTGCCTCATCACCAAGAACCACCGGAGTGCAAAGTTGTTTAATCTTTCTGTCAGTTAAGGCTTTTAAAACGACTTCAGGCCCGACCCCTGTAGGGTCGCCAATGGTGATTGCGATGGTAGGCTTCATAAATATGGTAAGCAGTAAGGAGTAAGCAGCAAACAGCTTTATTCTTTACTGCATACTGCATAGTGCCTACCCCCTACCGTCTTTTACAGTCTCACCTCTACATACGCCTTTTTCATTATCTCTTCCAACCAGAATTTGTAGCGTTCATCTATAATCTTCTGAAAAATGATATTCCTGATTTCCTCATCAACCTCAGACAGCGGTCTTGGCTCTCCCTTTGGCCTCTCAACTACCTGTATTATGTGAAAGCCGGTAGAGGTCTTTACGACATCGCTCACCTCACCGCTCTTTAATCCTGCGATTGCCCTTTCTATTGTAGGATCCATCTCACCTGTTTTAACGTATCCCAAATCACCGCCACCCAAGGCATTTGGCCCCTGAGAATATTCCCTTGCAAGTTTTGCAAAATCTTCTCCTCTTTTTGCCATTGCAAGGACATCCTTTACCTTTTTCTCAGCCTCCTTTACCTTGCCCGGTTCGGTTAGTGGAAATGATATAATCCTGAGCCTGTGCATGGTAGGACCAGCAAACTTATCTTGATTTAGCTTATAGTACGCCTCCACATCCTCATCAGCCAATTTTATATTGGAACGAAACTGTCTGTTTATAAATTTTACTTGCCTTACCTGTTCTTTAAGCTGTTCACGGTATGCCTTAAGTGTAAGACCATTCTTCGCGAGAGCACGTAAGAGTTCTTCATGGCTTATATTATTTTGCTTTTTTACATCTTCTACTGCATTATCTATCTCCTTTTCACTAACACTTATTCCGGCCTTAGTCGCAGCCAACTCGACCAGTTTTTTTTCAATGAGCTGGTCTAATATTCTGCTCTTTGTTTCTACAATCTGCTTCTCTTTACTGTCACCTTTAATGATTCCAATATCAGCAATAGCAGAATTCAACTCCGATAATGTAATAACGCTATCATTTACAACTGCTATAACCTTATCTATGATTTCAGCATTAACTACTGAGGCAAGGGACAAAGCACTGGGGAATAGTAAAAAGAGGAAAATATATACCAAAAATATTTTTTTATGCCCCTTACCCATAATCCCTGACACCTGATTCCTCACAATAGCTCCTCCCTGACCTCTATCCTTGCCTTTTGCTTTAATTCTTTCATCCATGCCTGAAACTCCATATCGCTCTTTTCCCTTTTTAGCTTCTCTATTATCTCATTCCTCACTTCCTTAAAACTTTTAGACCTTGCCTCTCGCTTTTCTTCAACCCTGAAGATATGATAGCCATACACTGTTTTTATTACCTCGCTTAATTCCCCCTTTGGAAGGACAAAAACCACTTCCTCAAACTCTGTTGGCATCTCTCCCCTGCCAAAGAATCCAAGGTCTCCGCCTTTCCGTCCTTCAGGGCTTAAAGAAACCTCTTTGGCAACCTTTGCAAAATCTTCACCTTTCAATAACCTTTCCCTTACATGATTTGCCTCTTCTTCTGTTTTTACTACAATCATACGCGCCCTTACCTGTTCGCTCACATTATACTCTGATTCATGCTCCTTATAATATCTCCTGGCCTCTTCTTCCTTTACTGAAAGCTTAGGGGTTATAACCTCATCCACAACCTTTTTCATCAAGAGCTTTCTTTTTATCTCTTCCCGCCACTTCTCCATGCTTCCGTATTTATTTAAGATGGTTGACTCAAATGAATCGCCAACATACTCCTTTTTTATTTGTTCCATTTCTGCTGAAACCTCTTTTTCATTCACAATCAATACCAGCTTCGCTGCCTCCTTAAGCATCAATTCCTCTTCAATGAGCTGATTTACCAGCGCCCTGTTCAGCTCCCTAAGTTCCTCTTCTTTAAGCTCAGCGGCCACATTGCCTTCCCAAAAATTTCTTTTAAATATATCCTGAAACTCCCCGTAGCTAATTGCCTTGTCATTAACACTAATAACAACCGCGTCAGGAGAAACCAGCTTTTTTTCTTCCTCTGCCTGTCTCTTGCAACCCATAATTGACAGGATACAGAATACTAAACAAAGAATGCAGAATATTATATTTGGTCTATCGTGATTTACAAACCTATTCTCAGGCATCATCTTCACCCTTTTCGCTGTAGATAGGCCTATTTAGCCCTATGGTGTCCCGAAATACAATGTGCAATACTATCACTATTTTATCAAATGTTTCAACACAATTATCACATACAATTATCACTTCTGTAGAATAACGAGGTTTTAAATCGCTATTTTACGGTTTATAGAAACAATTGACAATAAAGCGCACTGGATGTATTCTTCTTAAGGAAAAAACGAAATTAACTATGGATATTTTAAAACACCTCAACCCCCAACAAGCCGATGCCGTAGGAAAGACCGACGGTCCGATTCTGATTCTTGCAGGCGCAGGGAGCGGAAAGACGAAGGTTCTTACTTACAGAATGGCCTATCTGCTAAAAGAGAAAGGCATTTCGCCATTCAATATCCTCGCAGTTACCTTTACAAACAAGGCTGCAGGAGAGATGAAGGAGCGGCTTGAAAAGATTCTTGGGCCAAAGGCAAAGGATCTATGGCTTGGCACATTCCACTCTACAGGGCTTCGTATCCTGCGAAAGGACGGCCAATATATAGGCATTGACCCTAATTTTATTGTGTATGACGATGACGATCAGTTGGCGCTCGTAAAACTCTGCATGTCTGAGCTGAACATAAGCGATAAATCATTCAGCCCGAGGGCAATCCTCTCACACATAAATCAGGCAAAGAATGAGGCGCTTTCTGTCAATGACTATGCAGCAAGTGTTGATGATTTCTTCAGGCAGAGGGTTGCGGCAGTATATAAACTATATCAAGGCAAACTAAAACAGAATAAGACGCTGGACTTTGGCGACCTTATCTGTGAACCGATACGGCTCTTTCAGCAGGCACAGCCAGTGCTTGAGAAATACCAGAAGCGATTCCGTTATATCCTTGTTGACGAATATCAGGATACAAACCGCGCCCAATATATACTGATTAGTATGCTCTCTGCCGTGCATAAAAATCTGTGCGTTGTCGGCGACGAAGACCAGTCTATTTATGGGTGGAGAGGCGCGGACATACGGAATATTCTGGAGTTTGAAAAGGATTACCCTGATGTTGAGATTATAAGGCTTGAGCAGAACTACCGCTCCACAAAAAATATACTTGCCGCAGCTAATTCTGTTGTGGAAAGGAATATAAAGAGGATTGGCAAAACCCTCTGGACAGAAAATCCGGACGGCGCGCTTGTTACTTACCAGATGGCGCGGGATGAGCACTATGAGGCGAGTCTTTTATTCGAAAAGGTTGAAGATTTGCGCCGAAAAAACAGCCTCTCTTATAAGGATTTTGCGATATTCTACCGCACCAATGCCCAGTCGCGTATATTTGAAGAGCATTTTATACGGAGCGGCATGCCCTATCATATTGTTGGTGGGTTAAAGTTCTACGAAAGAAAGGAAATTAAGGATGCTGTTGCCTATCTAAAGGTAGTTGCAAATCCAAGCGACTCACTTTCGCTTATGAGAATAATTAATACCCCTCCGCGCGGAATTGGTAAGGCGACGATTGATAAAGTGTCATCCTTTGGAGCCGGGCAAGACATTGCGCTCTTTGACGCATTTAAGCTTGCTATGGGAAAAGGGCTTATACCGAGAAATAAAGACCAGGGCTTTATAGCCGTTATCGAAAAGTTTAACGGATTGTCGGATAAGCTTTCCATCCATGAACTTGCGAAGATGCTTCTTGAAGAAAGCGGATATATAAAGATGTGGGAGGATGAAAAAACAGAAGAGGCTGAGGCTCGCATCGAGAACCTGCACGAACTCATATCAGCAATGAGGGATTTTGAGAAAGGCAGGGAAAAGGCAACCCTTGCTGACTTTCTCGACCATGTGGCATTAATAAGCGATATAGATACCTTTGAGGATGAACACAACAGGGTTACGCTCATGACGCTCCATTCTGCCAAAGGTCTCGAGTTTCCGGTTGTATTTATGGTCGGCATGGAGGAAGGGCTATTCCCGCACTCAAGGTCAATAAATGCAGATGATGAAAATGAATTAGAAGAAGAACGACGGCTCTGTTATGTGGGAATGACAAGGGCCATGAGAAAATTATTTCTTTTCGGAGCGCGGGAAAGGACTATCTATGGCGAATCCAGATTTCAAGGACAATCAAGGTTTATTGATGAAATAGACCCGAATTATTTAGAGATAATTTCGCCTAATCACTCCACCCCCCTGGGGACAGATTTCAAATCTGTCCCCAAATGGGAGCAAGGTGGGTTAAATGAGCCACGTATTGTTTATGATGATTTCCATGACAACAATCCATGGAAAATAGGCATAAAGATAAAGCATCCGAGCTTTGGCATTGGTATTATAAAGGCAAAAGAAGGCGCAGGCGAAGATGCAAAGCTTACAATTATCTTTCCAGGCTCAGGACAGAAAAAACTGATAGCCAAGTATATTTCTCTCGTTGAGGCCTAAAAAAACATTGGCCATTTCACCCTGCCCATTTGGACAGCCCTTCCTGGTTTAACTGCCGCAGCCCGCCGTATGCCACGTTCCTGAAGCCAGTTCAGGACAGGCTCTGTGGGCGGGGCTCTTCACTCTGTAATTGTCTCTATGATATTTTTGCTATGAATTTTGGGAGATTGGCCATGTATGAACGTTACTGTCTTTTAAATAGTGTTGCCAAAAAATGCAACTGCTTTTTTGGGCTGAACAAAAACCTGTCAATAATTTAGGGGAGACCTCTATAGATTATTCTATAAAGAGCCTCCCCTCTTTCTGTGAAACAGCGGCCCCAGCTGCTTCAGGAAAGACCTTAAAATGATTACACAGATGACAACTTTGTTGTCATTGCGAGGGAGTCCGCCAAAGGCGGACGACCGCGGCAATCCCGGTCAGGATTGCTTCGCCGGAGCCTGCCCCGAACGATAAAAAGAGATTGCTTCGGCTTCGCCTCGCAATGACAAGTGAGGGGGCTCGCAATGACATTTCTGTGTAATCTGCTTTTATAATCGGCGTAATCATTTTCACATGCCAAACTTATGCGCCCGCTCCGTTGAAAAGATGCCGGAAGGCCTTTTGGCAGGAAACTCCTTTATCTTTTCAAAGGTCAGAGGGTTGTATACAACCACCTTGTCATCATCCATTAAAGAGATATATACTGCATCCCCCTTTGGCGTAAACTGCGGGTGGGTAGCCCCTTTGCCGGGATTGAGCGCTTTTACCACTTCAAGGGTTTTAAGGTCTATGACTTGAATCACATCTCCGTTATTGCCGACCAAGTCCACCCATACATATCTTCCATCAGGCCCTGCAACCGTATAAAGGGCTGTGCCTGAGATAGGTATCTCCTTCACTATACTCCAGTCTCTTGTGCTATAAACCAATGCCACTTCCCTTTTGATAGCAGGCAGCACCGCATAATCTCCTGCAATAGCCCATCCTTTAAGATGCGGTATCTTCCATAATGGGACAACATCCTCCTCTGTCCCTCTGTCATCTTTTGTCCTTATAGTTGAAATTCTTTTAACCTCTGCCATATCCCATGTATCCAGAAGCCCAACCCAATTTGAATTCAACAGGCCGACGATATAATATCTGCCGTCAGGGGTTATCAGACCGTCATATGGCGTTTCTCCTATATCCCAAAACTTCTTTATCACCGGAAAATCCTTTTTGCCTGCATCCACAACCCATGTTCCATCAGTATCCATCATTGAGAAGATGAGAAGATTGCCGGGCGCATCTACTAATCCGACAACCCTTGCCTCTACCTTTCTACCATCCGGATATTCTCGTTCTGCCTTTATTGACTTTACTGTCTCCAGAGTTTCCGCATCAAGGATTCTGACTTCGCCAGGCACATAATTACTTAAGACAACATATTTACTGTCCTGCGTCATCACGCCACCCACGGAGTCTTCCCCTGCCCGTACCCGTTTTACAACCTTAAGTTTCAAGAGGTCTATCTTGCTTATATTGGCGTCTCTTCCGATAACATACGCATATCTGGCGTCTTTTGAAAACTTTATTGTTGCATGAATAAGATTGCCAAGATTAGAAATTCTGCCCAGGAATTCATGCTTCGAGGAATCAATGACTATCACGCTTCCAGATTCCCTTTCAACAATCACCATGAGAGAGGCGGTGCCGTAACTTCCTTTAGCAGAGGCTGCTGTTGTGGCATTGGCAAATATCAAAAACGCCAGAATGCCCATGCTTATTGCAAATTGCAGATTGCAGATTGCAAATTTCAAAATACCTTTTTCACTTTTCATTTTGCAATTTGAATTCTGCATTGATTTTGAACCCCTATCTCTTCATCCGTCAGATAACATGCCGGATCATCTGCCCATAAATTGCCGTATACTGCCTCTGCCCTGACCCTGTAATTGCCTCCGCATATATTAAGGAATGTACATTGGCTGCATCGGCCCATAACAAATTTCTTTTTATTTTTAAGCCCGTACATGATTGGATCTTTTGTATCGGTCCATATCTCACTGAACGGCCTATCCTTCACATTCCCAAATGAATATTGGCTCCAAAACTGGTCTGCATGAACATTGCCGAGATTATCAATGCAACCAATAGCAGTGCCTGAACTATTCCCTCCCCTCATATTCAAAAGCTTATAAACCTTCTCTGCCTTTTCAGGGCTCTCGTTCCTCATTTTCAGATACAGATATACTCCATCTGTATCATTGTTGCCTGTAAGCACATCTTTTTTTAATCCCTTTCTATGAAACTCTACCGCCTTTTCAAAAATAAAATCCAATGCCTTTCTTGTCTCCTCATGAGTCAAATCATCTTTCTTCATCCTGTTGCCTCTTCCTGAATATACGAGATGTGATATATATATCCGAGGAATATCCTCGCTTTCTGCAAGGTCAAATATTGCCGGAAGCTGAGGCAAAGTCCTGTTGCTCAAGGTCAGGCGCAGGCCTGTCCTTACACCTGCATCCCGACAATTTCTTATTCCTTCCAGCGCCAGGTTATAAGCACCAATCATGCCCCTGAATCTGTCGTTATACTCGCCAATGCCGTCTATACTTACTCCCACATATGCAAAATCTGCGTCTTTAATCGCCTGCGCAGTTTTCTTGTCTATCAAAACCCCGTTTGTAGACAGCGCACACCTGATGCCCTTTGAGCCGGCATACCTCGCAACTTTAAATATGTCATTATGTAAAAGGGGATCGCCGCCTGAGAAGATTATAACAGGCACGCCAAATCCTGCAAGGTCGTCTATTACCAGCTTTGCCTCTGTACTCGTCAATTCGCCGTCGTAGTCTCTGTTCTGCGAATCAGAATAGCAATGTATGCACTTCAAATTGCATCGCTTTGTGATGTTCCATACAACAATCGGCCGCTTATCTTCAGAAAACTGAAGTAGCCGGGGAGCTTGCATGCGGCCATGCCCCCTGTGTCCTGCGCCAGATTGTGTTTCATCTGTTTCGCACAAAAGCTTGGTTACGCCAAGCATTGTTTGACTCCTTTAGTTTAACTTATGAGCAGCACGCTGTAGAACCATCTGCTCTTTTAACATGCGGCCTGGATATGTCTTATTCAAGGCATTATACTTGCCGGCAGGCTTCTTAAAGGGAAGCCTCTTTATCTCATTTAAATTAAACGCGTCATAAATTACCAAAGCGCCTTCTTCTTCATAAATACTTACAAGCGCATATCTTCCATCCTTTGTAAATTCAATATGCATTGCCTTTTTGCCATCTGAAGGAATCAATGTCTTTGCAACTTTCTGTGTTGCTTTATCCACAAGCTGTATTTTATCGGTATTTGTATCAACCCATATATAAGGCGTAGCCTGGTGTGTCCTTACGAAGAAACCGCTTCCCTCCAGCGTAATCTCTTTAACCACCTTCAGATTGTTTAAGTCCAGAATTGTCAAAACAGGCCTTTTTAAGTGATTCACTGCCGTATAAAGCGCGCCCTTCTCAATCCAGTAAGTGGCTGAGGCAAGGTGCGGCATGCCTTCGGTATCAAAAGAGCCTATAATCTTCTTATCCTTGAAGCTGTAAACATATATCTTCGTCCCTTTTCTGGAGGCGCCTATAATTATATCCTCAAATGGGCTTATCGAAATATCCTCAAACGGCTCAGGCAGCGCAATCTTTTCGATGGCAAATCCTTTATTATAATCTATGAACCAGAGTTCAGCTGCGTCTCTGAACGAACATACGAATTCTTTTTTATTATGAAGGGCATATATCCCGCCTATTTTCCCAGTTACATCTATTCTCTTTATAAGATTGAAATCTGAGTCTAAAACTATCATGTTGTTAGGAAGGTAATTTGCAGCAGCCAGCAGTTTATCGTCTTCAGAAAGGGCTATATTCCTCATATTAACGCCTACCTTTATACTGCCTATCTTCTGCAGGGTATCAATATCGTATTTGGTTATTACGCCATCCCTCGTCGGCGCATAAATGTATCTAAGCGCATGGGAGAATTTAGGCCCGCCGTGGATTGCGCCAACAGAAAACTTATCCAAAGATTCAAAATTACTGCCATCCATCACAGTCACGCTTTTCCCGCTCTCAACAATTAGTGTTATATTTTCACGGTCTATGCCTGATAGTACAGCAGGTGATTCCTTTTTTACTGCAATCTCTCTGCTATTTTGAATGTCTTCGTCTGTCCAATGAACATTTTCTATAGGTATTGTTATATAAGAAACCAGTTTTTCAACATCTTGGTCAGTTAACACCTTTTTAAATGAAGGCATCTGGGTCGCAGGAAGGCCGTCTTTTATAATACCTGCGAGTTCTTCTTTTTTATACGGCTTGAGAGTTTCCGGTATAAGGGCGGGCGCCCTCAAACCGTATCTTTCCGCATGATGGCATGATGCACAGTGTTTCATATACATGTCCCTGCCTGCCTGGCCTCGAATGATTCCATCGGGGGTATTAAGCAGGGAAAGCCCTTTGCCATCATCGGCTTTCACATCAGGTGAATATAAGATGCCTGCTATAAGGATAAAAAAAATGGTTAATGCCTTTTGCATTGCCACAAAGCCCCTGTCGTGAGGATCTTGGATTACAAATCCCCACCTGTTTTTAAGTTGCGTGAGTGAACCACCCGTCAGCAAACTGGCGGGCATCTTGGCAAAAACCTAAGAAAATCCCCCCTCGCCCCCCTTTGGGAAAGGGGGGTTGGGGGGATTTGCAGATTTACCATGAAATGCTAAAATCTTTTAAATCTTTTCGCCGTAAGGCGAAGGCTGTTTTCATCCCGTCAGCAAGCTGGCGGGTATTCAACAGCCGGTAAATACAAGTTTGAGGAGGCTCTTCTTATGAGACTTAAAGAGCCTCCTCTTTTTCCAGGATAGCGGCCCCAGCTACCCCAAGAAAAATTGCATCCTACATCCTGTTACCGCAGAGATAGCCTAATTTTTTGCATATATCATTAAAGCCCACATGGCACTTGGCACAGGTTGCCGGGTTTAACGGATGCCCTGCCTCTTTTGATGCTATTGACTTGCCGTCTTTAATGGCAACGACATCGTAAATCGGCTGCCCATCTTTATGATCTGTCGTGAATGCAGCCCCGATCTTTTTGAAGACAAGCACAGCGGTTTTGCCATCCGGATATTTTTTTCCTTTCTTTTTATAAATATCTATTACCTTCGGGTTGACATAGCCCACATATCCGCCGGGCTTGACCCCGCAATAGATATCTACTGTGGCCTGAAGTATGTCATCTCCTCCTGCCCCAAGGACATTTATGCCGCAGTCCGGAAACATGTCCAGAGAAATGGTCTTCTGCCACTTATCCCAGTAATTCCCCTCTGCAAAACTGCTGCCGGTCATTACTGCTAATATCATTGCTGCTGCTAATGCTGATAAAAATATCTTTTTCATGTTTCCTCCTTTTTTACTCTACCCCCTCACCTTCATCCTCTCCCCCTTTAAACACGGGGGAGAGGAGGGGAGGAAGAATTAGTATGTATCAGTCATTGTATTATAGACATTGAAGTGGCCTGTTGGTGTTACAAGCCAGTCGCCCTTAATCCTTGATTTCTCTTTAAGGGTCTTATCGTCATAGATTACCAACTCCCCAACCTTATCCCACACAGCTACCCACACCTCATCACCTGCCTTATTGTATTCAAAATGGACTACCCTTCCGTGGTCAGCCACCTGCCAACACTTGGCCTTTTCACTGGGACTATTTTTACCAAAGGCACAGATGCTTCTCTTTATATTTTCATCAGGATTCAGGGTATGGTCAACCCACACATGCGCTGCCTTTGGATGGGTCTTAACAAACAAACTGCCTCCGCCAAGGGTTTCTACTTTTCTTACAACCTTCCATGCATGCTGCGCATGGCCCTTAGGGTCACTGCCCCACGCAACAACTGTTGCTTCCCCCAAGTGTGGTGTGGCACTAACAGGACCAAATTCAGGGTCTTCCCAGTTTGCGCCTCTGCCTGGATGCGGTTTGTTGCCTGTCTCAACCTGGGCAATTTGTTTCTTTGTCACACTGTCTACAATTACCATCTTGTTTCTCATGTTGGCTGCCATCTGGATATATCTCTTTGTAGCATCCCAGCCACCGTCGTGCATGAATCGCTCTGTCTCTATCTGCGTTATCTTCAGGTTCTTTATATCAGTATAGTCAATCGCCCATATATACCCTGACTCTTTAACATTTATTATCCATTCAGGGTCATGATGAGCGGAAATAATAGCCGCAACCCTTGGCTCCGGGTGATATTCGCCTGTATCATATGTATATGACCTTGTGCTTACCACCTTTTTTGGCTCCAGGGTCTGGCCGTCAAGGATTACAAAATGAGGCGGCCAGTAGCAGCCGATAATGGCAAGCTTATCCACGAAGTCGCCCTTCTTCCCTTTATACTTGCTGCTATCTATGCTTCTTGCCTCATTGCAGGTCTTTACCTCTGCCACCTTATCAGGCTTAGCCATCCATAAATCAATCATGGTTGCCTTGCCATCCCTGCCTATAGAGTAGAAATATCTGCCTGAAGCAGATGACCGCAAGATATGGACTGCAAAGCCAGTATCTACAATAGATACAACTTCCTTGCTATCTCCATCAAGTATGGCCACCTTGCCAGCATCCCTTAAAACAATGCCAAAGAAGTTCTGCCAGTTTTTGCTATGCTCCGGTTTCTTGGGCCTTTGGGCTGGGGGGACTATAAGCCTCCAGCTCTCGGTCATTTGTTCCAACGGAAATTCAGGCGGGACAGGCGGTGGATTCTGGAGAAATCTTGCCATAATATTTATCTCCTCGGCAGAAAAATCGCCGCTGAAGCTCGGCATGCCACCACCCGTGCCGTTGGTAATGAATGCCGTTATGATATTGGTATCGTAATTCTTCTCTTTTAGTTTCTTATCTGTAATCTCAGGCCCTGTGGCGCCCTTTCTGAGGGTTCCATGGCAGCCAGCACATCTGTTGAAAAATATCTTTTTTGCCTTCTCCAGTTCCTCTGGCGCTAAATCAGGACTGGCATTGACCTTATAGGCAAATCCCATAGCCATAACAATGGATAGAATTATCGCCAAAGTCATTTTCTCAATATTAGAGACAACTCTCTGTTTTAATCGTTGAATCAGCATTTCTGTTTAACCTCCTTTTCTTACTATTTTCATTTCTTTTATTATAACCAGCCAACAGTGGCTATAACGACATTTTAATACCTTCTTTCACCTCCTTCTGTTAAAAAATTTTTTCACTCTTATTTTATTAGTCTTTGTCTTATCTCCTGGGCTAAAAGGTCTGTTTCCAGGAGGTGCTTTATCCTCCATGCTGTTTTGTATGTAACATGCAGCATGTTTTTAATATCCATCGCTGATGACCCCTTTGTGCAGAGCACAATGGCATCAAACCATTTATTGAGGGACAATCTGCTCCCCCGGAATATAGTCATAGATGTATCAGAGAAAGTATATCTACATTTATAACAGTAATACCTCTTGTGCTCTGGAAATGTCCTTATATAACCTACCTCGATGATATGCTTATCGTGACATCTTGGACACTCAATCCCATCAGGCCATCTAATTGTTCTTAAGAATTCTACGCATCGAGTTTCAACAGAATTTCTTCTCATATCTTCGTAAAGGGGATAACATTTTTACTATTTGCTAATATAGTAGCAATATCTATGCCATCCCCTTTATGAAGTAAAATTGATAACAATGACAAAGAGTTTGTGTAAATATAGCACATTATTTGAGATGCGCAACCCCCCAAAAATGGCGTAAAATTACCAAGTTGGCGGTATACTACCGCCAGCTCCACTTCTTTTTTTTATTTCTTGATAGAGGAATTGTCCTTACAAAAAAGCGAAAATATAGAAGTAGGAGTTTTTAGATAGGTCTGATTATAGAGCTATACAATAGTTGACAATATTGATATTTATCATAGTCTAAAATATAATAGTGACATAAACTTTGTTCATAAAAATAATTATGAAAGGAGGTGAATATCAATGAAGAAAGGAATAAGCCTTTTACTACTTGCAGTAGGTGTGCTATTTACTGTCACAACTTACGCCAGTGACGTTAGAGAGATAAGGGGGCAGTTGGTATCTTTAGACTCTCAAAAGAATAGTATCACTCTCAAGGCTGAAGTTCTCGGGTTAAGCGGCCCTGAGAAAAGAGACATAAACCTCAGCCTTACAAGTGATACTGCCTGGACCATTTGTCTTAATGGCCAGTGCACTGAGAAGGGTGGTATTGAAGGATTCAGGCTGGTTAATGAATATGCAACCTTTGAAGCATATGGCATATCAGCTAAAGGTTGTAATGTAATCCTGACCCAATCAGGGAATGAAATAACCAGCGCAAGGGTTAATCTCTGCTAATCACCGATGTTAGAAACAAGGACGCTCATCCTCTTCTCTAAAGATGATGATTGTCCGAGATTATTTGTCCTTAGTATATTAAGGACCCTCAGAGAGGCCGCCGGCTCGTAACCGGCGGCCTTTATAATTTTTAGGCTATATGCATCAGCATCCATTTCTTTCCAGATATTCTCTGGAAGATATATATCCTTAGAGATGCCAAGCACATCTGATTTATCGTCAAAATGTCCTCTTACAATATGTGCCAATTCATGTCCGATTATAAAGGCAAGCTCAGAATCGTTATTAAATAAATCTAATATACCAGTTGTTATGACTATATGCCCAAGTGGATGGATATATGCATCTGGATTAATGGAATCTTCTACAACAATCTTGACATCATGTTGTGTATAAACTGTCAATCCTCCTGCTATAGCCTCTACCTTTGACATGTAAACACCATCCATACTAAAGGCCGGCGCCAACCCAACGACCAAGGCTAACAAACCAGCTAACACTATTCCTCTCCCAAAAGAATGTCCAGACATAATTATCCTTTGGCATATAATATCTCGCAATAATTGTGCCAGTATTTTTATCAATATATAAATTATGATTTTATCCTGTACAATCAGGTAGATATGATTAATCAGGGAAAAATTGTTTAATGGCGAGGCAATTAAAACTGGCGGAGAAAGACCACATTTGGCGGTGAAATAACGCCGAAACTGAGAGAAACTTAAGAAGCAACTTAGTGTTCTGGTCTTGAAAAAAAATGTTTAAATAATTTAAAGTGACACTATGTATTCTCACACGTTGTGACTTACATCACTTTCCTTCTCCTCTTTTTATACTATCATACAGGACAGATTTAAATTTATATAAAGGCACGCTGAGCGTGGAAGGAGGGCATTTCTTATGCTACCAAATATTTTGACACTGTGGTCTGAGCAACCGGTTCTGTCTTTATTTGTATTGCTATTTATTGCGATGGCCGTATTGTATGCGGCACGCAAACCAGCTCATGAACTTATCCATTCATTAAGCCGCACGATTCATAATGCAATGCGCATTGCGTCTCGCTCGGTGATGTATGCGGAAAAAAGACTTGCTGCAAGGAACAAAGAGGTGCTGCTTGCTGCTGGAGAGGAGGCTGTTCAGCGTATTATAGAGCGGGAGTTTCACAGGATAAATTCGGTGGTAGCCCGTGATTTGAGCGGATATCCTACACTACAGCACAAATTGAAAGACCACATTACACGCATTGACGAGGATTATACAGAAAGTACCGAGGTGCCGCCGTCACCGCCAGCATGGCTCCCTGCAATTGAGGCCGTTGCAAAGATTCCGCCTACCGGTGACACCATGGTCGCCAAGATATTGGAACAGATAAATAAATCCCTGAACGAACAGCACAAAATTGCAATCGATGAATACCGGAAGGCCTATAGTAAGCGGCATAGCATCCTTAAAAAAATGATGCCGTTCTGGAGGAAGATGTCAAACATCCTGGATGTTGTTGACAAGACCATGGCAGGCCTTCTCGAACGTTCAAAGGTAATTGACAGCAAGATGGAGCAGTACGAAGAGATAAGAAAAGGTACAGACAAGGCTGTCAGAATGCTCTCTTCATCATCGCTCACACAGTTCTGCATTGCAGGCTTCGTTCTACTCATAGCAATCGGCGGCGCAGTAATTAACTTTAACCTTATAGCGCTTCCAATGTCAGAGATGGTCGGAGGGGGCAGCTATATAGGACCATTCAAGACCTCAAATGTAGCTGCCATGGTTATCATTATGGTTGAGGCTACAATGGGCCTCTTCCTTATGGAATCGCTGCGTATTACCAAACTCTTCCCCATCATAGGGAGCATGGAGGATAAGATGCGCACCAGGATGATATGGGTTACCTTCTCTATCCTTTTTATCCTGGCTGCTATAGAATCTTCGCTTGCGTATATGCGTGATATGATAGCTGCTGATGTTCAGGCATTGAGACAGACACTGGCTGATGTTGAAGTGACAGCAGGGCGTACCGATAACTGGATTCCAACAGTAGGACAGATGGTAATGGGTTTTATACTTCCGTTTGCCCTTGCATTTGTGGCGATTCCCTTAGAGTCTTTTGTGCACGCTTCCCGAACGGTTATGGGTATTGTTGCCATCGGCTTGGTTAGAGGAATAGCATTTTTACTGAGGCTCATCGGGAATATATCCAGATATACCGGCGAAACACTTATCAGGATATATGACCTTTTTATTTTTGCACCTCTCTGGATAGAAAGGCTCATCCATACTGGGAAAGGCGATAAAGTTGAAAAATCATTTTCTAAAACAAAGGAAGGCATCAATTCTGCCAAAGGGGGAATGTGATATGAAAAGACTTGCACAGATTCTTATACTTTTAATTTTTGCCGGTTGTGCCGACACAACGAGCCACACAAAGGGGGTATATATGCTGATGGATACCTCCGGTACTTATACACAGGAGATTGACAAGGCAAAGGCGATTATAAACTATCTGCTTGCCGCCACCTTGCAGCCTGGCGATACGCTTGCCGTGGCACGGGTGGACAGCGCGAGCTTCAGTGAAAAGGATATAATCGCAAAGGGAACATTTGACACACGACCATCTGCCGCAAACGAGCAAAAAAGGAAGTTTCGACAGAAGGTAGACGAGTTTACAAAGTCAGTCAAAGGAAGCGCCTATACTGATATATCAGGTGGAATGCTGCAGGCAGTAGAGTATCTGAATGAGGCAGGTTCAGGCAAAAAAACCATCCTTATATTTTCAGACCTCAAGGAAGAGATTAAAAAAGGCCATGTCCGTGATTTTCCTATTCAGCTGTCAGGTTACAGGGTGGTGGCTTTGAATGTTACAAAGCTGAGAACTGACCAGGCGGACCCAAGAGAATATCTGGATCGTCTTGCGTATTGGGAAAGAAAAGTGACAGACGGCGGGGGGACATGGAAGGTTGTGAATGACCTTGAACGTCTCGAATCGCTGATAGATTAGCAGAAAGAGGATAAATTACAAAGCTGTTACTTTAAACCTCTTCAAAATATCTATCAGGGAATCAATATCTTTTTCAGTGTGGCTGGCGGAGACCTGAAACCGTATCTCTTCATTGCCTTTTGGAACTACTGGAAAATTCAGGCCTGTGGCAAGGATGCCATTATCAAAAAGGTATTTGACCATGTGGGAGGCTTTTTTAGTGTCCCTCACCATGAGCGGGACAATAGGATGCTCGCCGGGTAGAGTTTCGTATCCAAGTTGATTCAATCCCTCTCGTAAATGGGCAGAAAGATTTTTCAGTCTCTCAAGGAGCTTTATTCCCTCAGAGCTGTCAAGGATTTCAAGGGACTTGAGCGCTGCTGCTGCCTCAGATGGGGTAATTGGGTTGGAATATATATAAAATGGCGTTGTCTCCCTGAGATAATCTATTACTGCCTTGCCTGAAACCACATAACCGCCGTTAACTCCCAGAGCCTTTCCGAGGGTTGCAACAAGTATATCTGCTTTTGTATTTGTATATTCTTCAACACCCCTCCCTGTTTTACCAAATGCGCCGACACCATGAGAGTCATCAACAACAGTAAGAATACCTTCTTCATATCCAGATTCGTATTTCCTGCATATTTCAATAATTTTATCTAAAGGCGCACAATCTCCCCTCATGCTGAAAATGCCGTCTGTTATTACTACTGCCCTTTTTGCCTGGCCGGTGTTCTCCTTTAAGATACGCTCCAATTCCTTTATGTCAAAATGGCGATATATGGCCTTTTTCGCAGGATGGGAGAGCCTGATTGCATTGATAATGCAGTTGTGGTTCAGTTCGTCGCTTACTACAAGCGTCTCTTCCGTAATAAACTGGGGAAGCACCCCCATAACCGTTGAATATGCAGAACTAAAGACCATTGCTGCCTCTCTTCCATGAAAATCAGCCAGTCTTTTTTCAAGCTCTACATGAGGTTCGTATGTCCCGCTTATAAAACGGACAGCGCCAGGACCTGTGCCGAACTTTCTTGCGGCATCTTCCTCAGCCTGTATAACATCTTTGTTTAAGGAGAGACCAAGATATGAGTTTGAATTCATCCTTAAAAACTCTTTCTCGCCCTGTCCAACGAGCAGATAGCGGGGGCCAAAGCCACCCTTCGCCGCTATAATGCCTGTAATGACCTTTTCCTCTCCCTTTAAAGTTCCTTTTACCTTAAGGTCATTGAGTTTTTCAAATAATAACTTTTCTATTTGTTTTAGAGACATGGCTATCTTTACGAAATATTCATAGGCTATGCTAATATGGCAGGTAGGAATACACTTTACTTTAAGAAAATCTTGCTACTATGTTTTATCTGCAAAATCATCCAGGATAAAAACCGTAATATCAGCAACCTTTTTTAAATTCGGATCATTTGTTAAAAAAAGGCTGGCGCCATATAAGATAGCGGTAGCAATCTGGATTGCATCAGGTGTCTTGATGTTGTATTTTGCCCGCAGCTTTGCGGCTAATTCAGAAACCTCATGGAGGACTTCAAAGGTGGTAAATCCTTCAGAATATAACAATATCTCACGATATTTATCTGCTAAGATTTTGTTGTTGTTTTTTAGAGGAAGAACCAATACTTCCAACAGGGTGATTGTGGAGGTTATCGCCTCTACATTTCCTTTATTGATTTCAACAAAGAGTGGGTGTAAATGAGTTATATATTTAGGATGTTTTTCAATAAAGTATATTATGGGAGCGGTATCTATACAAATCCGCCGCTCTTTCAGCTCATCAACTAACCCCACGAATCCCTCTCTTTACGGACATATTCCTGGGCGTCAATACCCTTCCATAAATCAGCCCCAAGCCCTTCAAGTTCCATAATGTTGTGCTTTATCTTTTTTTCAGCAAGACTTTTTTTAAGTTGGGCTGATATGATTTCAACCAGATTTAGTTGCTCTTCAGGTTTTAGCTCTCTTATTCCCTTTACATAATCTTCATAACTTGGTGCAACTTTTTTTGTATTCATAAATTTTCTCCATATCTGATTTTGCTACTATAATAGCAAGTTTTATAAGGCTTGACAAGGGGTTTTGCTTATAGATAAAGTCAAGGTGACAGGCCTTGAATTTTAGGTTAACAAATATCGTCCCAGACCTCTTAAGTCAACTGTCAAGGTCTGACACTCTACTCCCCCTTCAATAAAAATACGGAAAATGTCCCTCGCTTGCTAAAATGGCGCTGACCCTATTTTTCCAAAGAGCATGCTTGAAAACAAAAGAATATTTTGATATGGTAATACAAAATCATACAATGGAGGTTAAAAATGTCGTCACGCCAAAGAGTAGTAATGACTGTTTCCTTGCCGCCCAAAACTGCTGAGGAATGTAAAGAAATAGCAAAAGAAAAGGGAGAAACGATAAGCGAGTTTTTCAGAGAGATGTTTTCATTTTATA
>Ga0154593_1053_pt1 | contig 29142 bp, 21 predicted proteins | sample RifGroF2_FD_116022 | JGI IMG/M metagenome (GOLD analysis project Ga0154593, IMG submission 116022) | Deltaproteobacteria bacterium GWF2_42_12 | reverse complement strand
GTAATCATTTTTCCTAATCCTTGCCCCGTTAGAAAATCTTTGATTTCTAACGGGGTGAATGTAATCAAGCCCCTGATTGAATCTATCAGGGGCAAGGCTGTTGATGCCTTTTTCAACAGCCTGTTAGGCTGATGTTGAGGCTAAGGTTTGGAAGAAATTTCTATTCTTCCTTAAATGGTTTTATTTATTTGCCTCTGCGCTTACTAAAATAGACTCATCTCTAACGGGGTGAAACTGCATCTTGTAAATCCGACAGTATTCCCCGCCAAGCCTCAAAAGTTCATCGTGCTTGCCTATTTCCTTGATTCCACCTTCAGCTAACACGATAATCCTGTCCGCATGCCTTACTGTAGTAAGTCTGTGCGCAACTACAAAGGTAGTCCTGCCCTGCATGAGGTTTTGTAACCCTTTCTGGACCTCTAATTCTGATTCTGTATCCAATGAAGATGTAGCCTCATCCAGTATAAGTATTGGCGCATTTTTTAAAATTGCACGCGCAATGGACAACCTCTGTCTCTCGCCGCCTGAAAGCCGAACACCGCCTTCTCCAATAACCGTATCATATCTTAACGGCAATTTCTGAATAAAAGTGTCTGCATTTGCAGCCTTTGCAGCCTTTATGATTTTCACATCATCCCTTTCAACATCACCGTAGGCAATGTTTCTTTTTACTGTGTCATTAAACAGTATAACCTGCTGTGAAACTATGGCGATCTGGGAACGAAGGGACTCTATCGTCATATCGCGTATATCAACGCCATCAATTAAAATGGCCCCTTCAGTAGCATCGTAAAACCGCGGGATAAGGTTTACAAAGGTTGTTTTTCCAACGCCACTTGTGCCGACTATGGCAATGAGCTCTCCTTTTTCAACCTTTAAATTAATATTCCTCAGAATCCATCCCTGGCCCTGATAGGAACGTTCAGGGGCATGCTTAGGGCCCCCGATAGAGACATTCGAGGGCAGGCCCCCGATGGATGCATTCGAGGGCAGGCCTGCAGGAACAAGTTTATCGCCGTATCCGAATGAAACATTACTGAACTCTAATCCAGCAGATATGCCATTAATCTTCCTTGCATTCTCTTTATCTTTTGTTTCCTGTGGAATGTCTAAAAGCTCAAAAACCCTTGTTGCGGCAGCGAGACCTTGCTGGATATTCATATTAACGCCATTCAAGGCCTTTATCGGCTGATAAAGCATAAGAACTGCTGCAAAAAATGATATAAATGCCTCTGGCGTTAGAGTACCGCTCTGTATTCTGTATGCTGCATACCAAATAGTAATAGCAAAACCTACGGAACCTAATATCTCCATTAGGGGGGAAGTCGCAGACCTTACTTTAATAGATTTCATCCTGAGTCTCGAAAATTTCTCATTTTCCTTATTGAATCTGAGCCCTTCATATTTTTCCATGCAAAAGGCCTTTACTATTTTTATACCTGCGATTGCTTCGTGAAGAAGCGCAGTCATAGCCCCCATACTTGCCTGTCCTTTCGTTGAAATCTTGCGCATCTTCTTACTGAATTGGATAAGCGGATAGATGGCAAGCGGAAAGGCAATGAAGGCTGCGATTGCGAGTTTCCAGTCTCTGCTTATGACTACTGTGGTTAAAACTATAATAGTAAGGCTTTCACGGAGTAGCGTTGCAACAGAATCAGCGGCTGCATTCTGCAGCATACCAACATCATTTGTAACCTTAGACATCAATGCGCCTGTGGAGTTTTTGGTAAAGTAAGAAACAGGAAGATTCAAAATATGTTTGTAAAGGAATGTCCTTATATCGGTGACTACCATCTGTCCGACATAGCCCATAAAATAGGACTGACCAAAAAATGACAATCCCTTGACAAAGGCAACAACTATAATAGCTATAGGCACCGCGACCATCATTTGAGCTCTGTCAAATGTAAAGATATCAAATGGAATAAGCCTTATGGTCTCGTCTGCGTTGCTCGCAAACAGGAATTTGAGCACAGGCCCTACAAGATAGGCAAAGGCGCCATTGGATAGCGCAAGGACTATCATAAAAAATACAGCGAGAAGTAGCTGCATCCAGTAATTGAATAAAAATTTTAAAAGACGCAAATATAGTTTCATGATGCTTTGCTCCGAAGATACCCCCTCACCCCCCGATAAATACTTCGGGGGCAGGCTCTGCCCTCTCCCACAAGGGGAGAGGGAACTAATTTATCTCCCCTCCCTCGATGGGAGGGGATAAAGGGGAGGGTGACAGATTTTCATGCTACTTTGTGAGCCTATGGCTCCAATGAAAAATGCGAAGCGCAAATATTAAATTGAAATTTCCTATGGTTCTACATTTAAGCATTGGCATTTTATAATCTGCACTTATTGAGTATAGTGCAAATCTCTTCTGCCACATTCCTTGATGCATTGCCGCTGCCAAGTCTTTCTCTGATTTTTCTTAGATTAGCAATAGTTTTTTCTCGCATACCTTTATCATTCAAAAACTTTAAGATAGCCTCTGCTATGTTCTCTGGTTTAGCATCTTCCTGAATAAGTTCCGGCACCACCCTTTTGCCAGCCACTATATTTGGAAGGCCCACATCATCAACATGCACAAATATCCTTCCAACGATAGCGGTTAAAAAAGAGAGCTTGTAGACAATAACCATCGGAATTTCCATCAATGCTGTTTCAAGCGTTGCAGTCCCTGAAGCAACAATTGCCGCATCTGACGACCTTAATACTGTATAAAGGTTGTCGCGAACAATTTTTATTGATGTATTGCCATGTATAAATCGGTTTAAAAAACTATCGTCTACAGTATCAGCAGCAGGCAGAACAAATTGTGCATCGGGGATTTCTCTTTTTATGATAGAAGCGGCCTCATCCATAATCGGAAGAAGCCTGGCAATCTCATGCCCTCTACTGCCGGGTAACAGCGCAACTACTGGTCCATGACTTAGACCAAGTTTTGATAATGCCTCGCTTTTTGAAAAATGGCAGGACACTGTGTCAACCAGCGGGTGGCCAACATATTTTACATCTACGCCATTATTTTTGTATATATCCGCCTCAAACGGAAAAATAACAAGCATTTTATCTATAAGCCTTGCTATCTTTTTAACCCTGCCTTTTCTCCACGCCCATATCTGAGGGCTTATATAATAGATTACCGGGATATTTCTTTTTTTTACTTCCTTTGCAAAATGTAAATTGAAATCAGGAAAATCTATAAGAATAACAATATCAGGTCTTTTCTCATCAAGGGCTTTTTTGAGCTTGGCAAATGCGGACAATAGTTTCCGCGCTTTAAAAATCGCCTCTGAAATGCCGACTACCGATAGGTTCCTTGAATCTTCAATTACATTAAATCCCTGACCCTTCATCCTTTCTCCGCCGATACCACAAAATGTGAATGAAGGATTTATCTCCTTTAAGGCCTTTATAAGATTTGCGCCATGCAGATCACCGGATGCTTCGCCAGCAACTATGAGTATATTGCCGCTCATAAATATAGTAGGCAGATTAGATAGCTATCGAGCTACCGAGCTATCGAGTTTTAAATCTTGATAGCTTGGTAGCTTGATAGCTTCTCTACCAGACTTTCCTGTATCATCTGTGCAACATGGAGCGCCCTCTTGCCATCCTCGGCTGAAACCAACGGAGGTTTTCTACTCGCCACACAATGTAAAAATGACTTTATCTCTTCCAGAAGTGTATCGCTCTTTTCTATCGTTATGTCTTCCTCTATAATATGAGGAATTGCCCCTGACTTTCCATGAGTCTTTCTAAAGACAGCCACCTTCTGATGCGCATAATCTATTGAAATATACGCATCATGTTGAAAGAGTCGTATCTTTCTCATCCGTTCCTTTGATACCCTGCTTGCGGTAACATTCGCAACGCAGCCATTTTTAAATCTCAACCTTGCGTTTGCTATATCAACCTTATCGGTTATTACCGGTACGCCAACCGCATCTACTGATGCAATATCTGATTTTACAAAATTCATTATAATATCTATGTCGTGTATCATCACATCATGAATTACATCCACATCTGTTGACCTATCTGGAAACGCAGAAAGCCTGTGGGTCTCAATAAACAAAGGATTGTTAATAATGCCGTCCATTGCCACAACAGCAGCATTGAATCTCTCAAGATGACCAATCTGCAGGATGCCCTTTGTTTTCTTGGCTTCTTTGATGAGCTCATTCGCCTCTTCAATGGTGCTCGCCATAGGCTTTTCCAGAAGCACATCTATACCCTCTGCAAGAAAATCCTTAGCAATCCGATGGTGAAGCAATGTTGGCACAACAATGCTTACCGCATCTATTTTACCCCTTGACAGAATATCCTTATGTGAATAAAAGGCATTGGTTTTTAAATGGGCTGCAACCTCGTCAGCCCTGCCTTTATCTACATCCACAACCCCTACAAGCTCGACATTTGGAAGGTCTGCGTATTTCTCCGCATGAAATTTACCGAGGTAACCAACACCAATAACAGCGACCTTAATCTTCCTCATTCGATTCCGCCCTTCTCCCCTTTTCTCGTGTAATACCGCGCCTGGATTCTTTAATAAAATTTATCAAACGAACAACATGTGTTGAATGACTCATTTCATCCTCGAGTTTCCTCAAAGCATCTTTCAGGGTAATACCGCTTTTGAAAAGGATATTGTATGCAGTTTTAAGATCATTTAATTCCTCTCTTGAAAAGCCCTGTCTTCTCAATCCTACTTTATTTAATCCATATAATTTTGCCCTGTTTCCTACAGCCATGACATAGGGTGGGACATCATGGGTAACTGCAGAGGCACCGCCTATAATGGCATAGGCGCCAATCCTGGCATATTGATGGATAGCTACCAAACCCCCAATTATAGCGTAGTCTTCGATAGCAACGTGACCTGCAAGTGTCGCGGCATTTGCCATAATCACATTGTTGCCTATCTTACAATCATGGGCAATATGGACATAGGCCATTAAAAAGTTCTTGTCACCGATAATTGTCTTCCCACCGCCTCTGCCGGTCCCTCGATGGATGGTAACAAATTCCCTTATTACATTATGACTTCCAATAATCACCTCGGTTTTTTCGCCTTTATAGGTTATATCCTGTGGCGGCGTGCCAATAGATGCAAACTGATGTATGCTGCAATGAGGCCCTATGGCAGTATCTCGCTCTACAACAACATGAGCTGCGATAATTGTGCCTTTACCTATCTTTACATTCTCGCCTATAACCGTATAAGGCCCAATCTCAACATCATCATCAATTTGGGCACTATCGTGAATAAGCGCTGTGGGATGGATTAAGTCTTTGCCGGCTTTTGTCTTTATCTGCATTATTTGTTTCTCTCCTTCATATGCGAGTTGAATCCTTATGTTAATTTCTAAATCCTAATGTCTAATTTCTAATGAAATGCCAATGACTAAATTCCCAATGTTTTTTGATATTTGACATTTTATTGGAAATTAGGATTTAGAAATTAGAAATTTTAATTTACCTGTCAACTATTGTGGCCATCAATCCTGCCTCAGCAACCAGACTACCATCAACATAAGCCTCTCCCTTGAATGCCCATATACTGCCCCTGTTTTTTGTTACCTCAAGGACAAGTTCCAATTTATCTCCAGGCAGGACCGGTTTACGAAATCTCGCTTTATCTATTCCCATAAAATAGACTGCCTTATTAGCCACATTTGCAGATTTAAATGCAAGTATGCCACCAACCTGCGCCATTGCCTCTATTATCAGCACGCCTGGCATAATTGGGTGATTAGGAAAATGCCCCTGGAAAAACGGCTCATTTATTGTGACATTCTTTATACCCTTTGCCTTTTTCCCTGCCTCAAATTCCACAACCTTGTCAACCAAAAGAAACGGATAACGGTGAGGCAAGATTTTTAAGATTTCATTTATGTCAATCATAGAACCCCCTTTTCAACAGACAGTAAGCAGTATGCAGGATGGAGTAAGCAGTAAAAAACAAATTGTCTGCTGTTTTCTGCCTACTGTCTACTGCTTACTGCCTAATGTATTTTCCAACTCCTTCACTCTCTTTTCCAGCTCCATCAGCGTTTTTCTCATCTCAGGAAGCTTTGCAAAGATGGTCTGTGCCTTAAGCCATTCCTTATGCGGTATAGCAGGCATGCCTGAATAAATCTGCTGAGACTTAACATCGCTGGTCACACCTGACTGAGCGCCAATCATAACATCATCGCCTATCTCAATATGGCCATTAACCCCAACCTGACCAGCCAGCGTAACCCGCTTTCCTATCTTGGCACTCCCTGCAATACCCACCTGTGCAACAATGATAGAGTCATCGCCTATCGTAACATTATGGGCTATTTGGACCAGATTGTCTATTTTCGTCCCTCTGCCAATAACGGTCTCCCCTAAGGTTGCCCTGTCAATGGTAACACAGGCTCCGATCTCCACATCATCTTCAATTCTCACAATACCTTTCTGTGGTATCTTGTAATATTTTGTCCCATCCTTCGCATAACCAAAACCATCACTCCCTATAACAGAATTGCAATGAATAATCACCCTTTTTCTTATTAAACATCCTTCTCTCACAGATACATTTGAATACAGCACAGTATCATCGCCTACTTCCGCATTGTTTCCAATATAGACCCCTGGATAAAGCACAACACGGCTGCCAATTTTTGCGCCTTCATCAACAAAGACATTGGGATATATTGAAACAGATTCGCCAATAACAGCAGTTTGGTGGATGCGCGCATCAGGATGTATGTCATTATACGGCTTAGCAGGTGGATAAAAAAGCTCTAATACCTTTGCAAAGGCAAGATAAGGATTTTTAGCGTAAAGAAAATTTTTACCTGCCTGCGCTGCGGCAGACATGCCCTCCGGAGATTTTATGTCCGGCGAAATAATAATTGCAGACGCCTTTGTAGTTTGAATCTGCGCAATGTACTTGGGATTGGCAATAAAGGTTATGTCGCCTTCCTCTGCCACATCTATACCCGCTAATCCACTGATAATTACGCCTCTATCTCCGGCAACATCGCCTCCCGCAAGTTTAGCCAGCTCTCCCAAGGCCTTTTTAATATTGCTTTTACTATTTGCCATTACTTTTTATCTTTTGATTCCTTCTTCTCTTTCTTATATTCAGCATTGTAGAGCTTTATAAGCTCATCGGTCAAATCAGCATCAGGTGGGTTATAAATTACGCCACTCTGCGTTTCAAAGACAAATGTGTATCCCTTTTCCTTTGCCATCTTCTTAGCAACCTCTACAAGATCTTTAATAATAACGGTTTTCTTTTCCTGCTCCATCTTCTTCAGATTGTCATTGGACTGCACAAAAAAATTCTGGAACTCCTGCATCTTGGCCTGCAGCTCCTTTTGTTTCTGAGCCTTTACTTCTTCACTCCATACAGATTTCTTCTTCTCCATTTCCTCATTCAGTTTCTTGAGTTCTTCCTGTTTTTCATCTACCTGCTCTTGCCTCTTCTTAACCTCTGCCTCAAGTTCGGCAACCGCCTCTTTGCCTGCAGAGCAGTCATTAAGCGCCTTCTGCAGGTTGACAATACCTATCTTTATATCCGCTGCTGCCGCTATGCTTGAGAATGCGGCAATCAGCGCAAGCGCGAGAATAACCGTATGTTTTTTCATCTTTCTCTCTCCTTTTTTGGAGCAAGGCAACCGTGTTGCCGTAAATACGCCGACATGGTCGGCTCGCTCCATCTTAAAACACTGTTCCTATAGTAAACTCCCACTGGCTGCTCTTTTCGTCTTCCTCCCTGTCAAGATTGTAGCCCCATTCCAGTCTCAGAGGTCCGACCGGAGAAAACCACCGTATGCCTGCGCCAGCAGAGGTTCTTACTTCACTGAGGTCTATATCTTTATCGTAAGCATTCCCTACGTCAAAAAAGAGCAAACCCTTTACCCTCTGCGCTTCCACGAGCGGAAACAGGTATTCAAGGTTTGCAAATACCTCTTTATCGCCGCCTATGACCTCATTTGTTGCAGGGTCTTTTGGGCCTATGCTTCTTGTCTTGAACCCCCTTAAGGTATTTATACCGCCAAGATAAAACCTTTCATAGATAGGTATGCTTTTGCCGCTGAATCCCTGCACATATCCAACGACTCCCCTAACAGAAAACGTTGTATCCCACCACAGAGAAAAATATTTTATACCTTCAGCGCTATATTTAACAAAATCATTATCCCCTCCGAGAGGCCCACCTGCGAATTCAACAGAGAGTGATGTCACAGAGCCTTCCGTGGGATAAAAGGCGTCATCCCTCGTATCTCTTCTAAGCACTGCGTCTATGCTGCTGGTTATTGTCCTTCCTTCCTGATCTTTTATGATTTGGGCTGCATTTGGCGACACATCCTTTACAGTTACCTCTTCAAGTTTATATGTTAGGTATCCCCTGACATCTCTCTTGTAGACAGGAAATCCTGTCCTCACATCAAAACCGTAACTGCCTCTTGTAAAATCAGGATATTCCCTTTCTGTTTTAAAAATATCAAATCCAGCAGAAATTGGTTTATCAAAAAGCCATGGTTCAGTAAAACCCAGATTATACCTCTCGCTCTTAGCGCTTAAAGTTCCGGAAATCTCCAGTCTAAGGCCCGTGCCAAGAAAATTACTTTGTGATATAGAGGCTGTTCCTATTAGCTTATCAACTGAGCTATAACCTATGCCTGCTGATATTGCGCCGGTAGGCCTCTCCTTTACATCCACATTCAGGGCCATTCTGTTTTCAGAACTACCTGGCTCAGTTGTAATGCTCAAACTCTCAAAATATCCAAGTCTGTTAAGATTGTTCCTGCTCCGCCTAAAGCCTGTTGATGAGAATAGCATGCCCTCTGACAGCTCAATCTCGCGTCTTATGACCTTATCTCTCGTATTTACATTGCCTGATATATTTATCTTTTCTATATATACAAGTTCATTCTTTTTGATATCGTATGTTATATTAACTATCCGTTCTTTTTCATCGACATTGATAAGTGGATTAATGTCTACATTCGCATAACCCTCGTTGCCATAGACATCGCTTAATCGTGAAATATCTTGATTTAAAATATTCCTGCTAAATACCTCTGCCGATGTTATTTTTACCTTTTCCATTAGTTCATCTTTGGTGGTCAGTATATCGCCTTTTATGTCTACTTTACCAACCCTATATTGCTCGCCCTCAGACAACGCAATCGTAATAAAAAACCACCGCTTATCACCCGACAGAGAAACAAGGTGGTCTGTTATACTCGCATGAATATAACCATTATCATAGTAATGGTCCATTATTTTATTAAGGTCACTTTGAAACACAGCCTCATCAAAGACGCCGGATTTAGTCAAAAATGAAAACAACCCTGCCTCGTCTGTATCCATAATATCCTTTATCTCATCCTCATCATATGCCTTATTGCCTATTATGGTAATCCTCCGCACCCTTACCTTGTCGCCTTCGCTTATATTAAATTTGACATTTGCATTTATATCTTCTTCTCGCTCCATCTCCACCTCTACCTTAGCAAGATAAAACCCCTCTGTTGCATAAATAGCCTTAATCTTTTCTGCATTCTCCAATAACAGCGCCCTATTAAGAATTGTATTTTCTTTTACTGTTATAGCACCATTTATTTTCTCTTTCGAAACCTCTTTATTGCCAACTATCTCTACTTTTTTTACAACTAATCTTTCCTTTACAATAAATATCAGTTCTGTGGCGCCATCCCTATCTATCGCATCTACCATCACGTCCTCAAAAAAACCCATGTCATATACTGCCTTTACATCTTCCCTGACATCATCAGGAAATAAGGGCTCTCCAACTTTGCTTTTTAACTTAGCCAATACAGCCTCAGCATCAACCCTCTTATTGCCAATAATCTCAATCCCCTTGATTACGCCAGGTTTAATAGGCTTTGAAGTTTGACTAATCATCTCATCTGCTGAGCTAATATTTGAAATTATCTTTTTCTGTATATCTTTTGAAGTTGCAATTAAAGAATCAAACACCTCTGTTTCGGATGCTCCCTTTATATAAAAAAAACTGAGCAGCGTGCCATTTGATATGTTAAGCAGTCTCATATCAATGCTTATATCCTTCTCAATCTTGGTTATACTGCCAAGAATGGCAAACTGGGCGCCTTCTTCCCTTCCAATCTTTACAGCAATCGCATCATCAAACAGAGAGACCTTTTCCTCCAACACAAGCCTCTTAAGCCTATCTATGCCAATGACCTGTGTCATACGATTAGCTTCAACGCCAGATGCAATGGTATTAAGAACCTGTCTCCTGAGACTTGACAGGTCATCCTTGCTGTGGACCGCAAAGGGCATAATCATAACACGCGCAGGCCCTATGAGAGGCTGGCCCTGCGGCTCCTGTGCCGTGACTGCGGATGCAAAGAAAATAAAGATAACAGAGAACAGAATGCATAAAAGCATTCTGCAACCCAACATCTGACTACTAACCACTGACTACTGACCCCCGATTGATACTCTCTGGGGCGGACCCCCGATAGATACCTTCGGGGGCAGGCCCCGGTCCGCTGTCTTCATACACCATTCCATCTACCATCTTGAGTCGTCTTTTCATCTGTCCTGCCAACCTTTCATTATGTGTTACAATAATCATGGTTATGCCCTTCTCCCTATTTAACCTTAACAGCAAATCAAAGACCTCGCTGCCAGTTTGTGTATCAAGGTTTCCTGTAGGCTCATCCGCAAGAAGCACATCCGGCAAATGAATAAGGGCCCTGGCAATTGCAACCCTTTGCTGTTCACCGCCAGATAGTTCACCGGGTTTGTGGCTAAGCCGCCCTGTTAACCCAACATCATCGAGCATCTCTTCCGCCATCTTCCTGGCTGTAATCTTGTCACCCCCTCCGATAAGAAGCGGCATCATGACATTTTCAACAGCAGTGAATTCTGGCAGGAGATGGTGGAACTGAAACACAAAACCTACATTCTTATTTCTGAAAAGAGCCACCTTTTTATCTGTTTGCTTAAAGACCCTTTCACCCCTATAAAATACATCGCCTTTTGTTGGCCTGTCCAATGTGCCCATCAGATGAAGCAAAGTGCTTTTTCCAACACCGGATGCGCCGACAATAGCCACCATTTCTCCCTTTGAAATAGAAAGGTCAATGCCCTTAAGCACTTCTACTTTTTTCAGCTTATTGCCGTAGGATTTGTATAAGCCTTCGATTCTTATAAGTTCCATATCAGTACACAGTAGGCAGCAGGCAGTGTGTAGTTGCTGCTTACTCCCTTTTGCATTCAAGATTCGACTATTCCTACTTTGTTGCAAGGGTGTCATTCCCACGGTCCTTAAGCGGGAATCTGGTTTAAAATAAAAACCGTATGCCCGATAGAATCGTTCGAGCATGACAAATTTGAATGCAAATTGGAATTACTCCTTGCTGTATAATACCTATTATTAGACCAGGGCAGCTGATTGCAATCCTCTTAGCTTCATTACATCAGCAACCCTTGCCTTAATAATATCCTCCAAAATATTTTTAATCTCAGGGTATTTACCAAGTATGTCTTTTATCATAGGTCGCGAGAATAAAACCAGCTCTGTATCTGCGACAGCAGTAACATTGGCTATTCGCGGATGGCTTGTGGCCAATGCTATCTCTCCAAAAAAATCCCCCTCCTCAAGCTCAGCCATATTTACCGTCCCCTTTTCAGGATTCTTAACCCAGACTTTTACCTTTCCTTCCTTTATTAAAAACATTGTATCGCCTATCTCGCCCTCATTTATTATATTTTTACCCTGCTCAAATTTTTCGTGGGTCAATCTCGCAAGAATCTCTTTCCTATCAGCAGGGGTTAATGGCTTAAATACTGGTGAAAGGGCCATCAGCCTATCAACAACCCTTTCCTTGTAAAAGTCAAAAAGCACCTCTGCTACCCTCTTATGACGCTCAACAATATCATTTACATCGCTCTTAATAATCTCAAGGAGATTAACAGTTGAAGACGCCCTTACAGAGGCCTCTCTCCTCGAGTTTGAAAAAAAACCAAACTCACCGAAAAAATCACCTTCTTTCAGTGAAGCCAAAACAATATCATTGCCTGTTTTATCCTTCCCAACTATTTCCACTGTGCCGCTATTAATTATATAAATAGAATCGCCATTAGCCCCCTCCTGAAAGATTAATGTCCCTGGAGAGATTGCATGATGCTTTACTTTGCTGATAAGCGCTATTAGCTCGTCCTTAGTAAGGTCGGAAAAAAGCGGAGTTCTTGGAAATCTCTCAACTTTATCTTCTGCAATCTTTCCCTCCTGTTTTACCTCCTCAACCCTTTTTTCTTCAGCTGGGACGCCGCCCTTTGACGTATATAGTTCTGCTATCTTTTTCTGTATATCCGTCTGAGAAGGGTCTATATCCATTATAACCTTACAGACACCTATTGCCTTTGTTACAAACCCTTGCAAAACAAAGGCATTGACAGACAATTTGTAGGCATTGATAGCCTCATTGTTTTTCCCGATCTTTCTATAGATATCTCCTATCCTCAGTGTAATGCGCGGCTCTTTGTTAGAATAAAACTTTATAGATTCGTATATCTCAAGCGCATCCTTTAATTTGCCTTTAGAAAAATAGGCTTCTGCCTTGTCCTTAATAGCAGCTATCTCTTTAAGCCCCTGAGCCATATCCTGCCTCACTCATATCTCAAGGCCTCAACAGGGTCAAATTTTGACGCTCTCCATGAGGGATAGATAGTTGCCACAAAACTTATTATGATTGCAACAATTGCTATCGTTATCACAGTATATGGATCTACCTTTGAAGGCAGCTTATCAATATAATATACATCAGGGCGCAGCACCTTGAAGCCAAAAAGCCACTCTATGACCCCAACTATCCTTTCTAAATGAAAAGATATGGCTACACCAGACGCTACCCCTGCAAGTGTGCCTGTAATACCAATGACTAAACCTTCTATCATAAATATACGCATAATGCTTCCAGCTGTAGCGCCCATGGATTTGAGTATTGCTATATCCTTTCCCTTTTCCATCACAACCATTATTAATGTGCTGATTATATTGAACGCCGCTACAAGGATAATTAGGGTAAGTATTATGAACATTGCTATCTTTTCCAATTTCAGGGCTGAAAATAGATTTTTATTCATATCCATCCATGTCCTGACATAATAAAAACCGCCAGCTGCCTTTTGTATATGTCTGCCTATCTCCTCAGCCACATAAATATCCTCTATTCTGACCTCTACACCAGTGACAGTATCGCCCATTCTGAAAAATCTTTTTGCGTTTTCAAGGGAGATGAATGCCATTGATGAATCATACTCATACATCCCAAACTCAAATATCCCGCTCACCTTAAACCTTGCAATCCTCGGCACCGGCCCAGCAGCGGTCATTATTCCAGATGGCGAGATTAGATTGACCTCTTCATTGAGGGCTATGCCAAGACTTCTGGAAAGCTCTCTGCCAATCGCTATCCCAGGCAATTGTGAATCTTTAGCATATGTTTCCTGCAGCATATTGCGAAGCCCTTCCAAACTACCCTGCTTGATTCTCTTTGGCAGAATTGTAACATCTCCAACAGTATCTATATCCATGCCCCTCACTACAACCCCTACAACGCCAGTTTCAGTTGAAATCATTGCCTGATTATATATAAACGGCGTAGTGCCAACAACCCCGTCAACATTCTTTGCTTTTTCAGCCACTATCTTGTATTCATCCATGCCCTTCCCAAGTTCAAGGACCACCAGATGTGCGTTAACACCTAATATTTTGTCCCTTAGATCCTCTTCGAATCCTGTCATAACCGACAAAACTACTATAAGGGCAGTCACCCCTACCATAACGCCTGTTATAGAGATGAAGGTAATGATAGATATAAAGGTCTGTTTACGCTTGGCCTTGAGATACCTAAGTCCTATAAAAAGTTCGTATGACATATTCGCTCTGCTCAAATTGAAAAATGCAAAGTGCAAATTTTAAATTGAAAAGAGAAACAACCTTAATTTTACAATCTGCAATCTGCAATCTGCAATTTACAATTTAATCATTAACCCTTCTCCGGCCTTAACTGCGGAAATAAAATTACATCCCGTATTGAAGCTGAATTTGTTAAAAGCATGACAAGCCTGTCAATGCCTATGCCCTCGCCAGCTGTTGGAGGCATACCACATTCAAGCGCCCTAACAAAATCCTCATCCATTGCATGCGCCTCAGTATCGCCAGCCTCTTTTTCCTTCAATTGCTGAATGAATCTCTCCTTCTGGTCTATGGGGTCATTAAGCTCAGAAAAGGCATTGGCAATCTCTCTGCCGCATACAAGGAGCTCGAACCTGTCAACAATCGAAGTATCCTTCTCATTCTTTCTGGAAAGAGGAGAAACCTCAAGCGGATAATGAGTAACAAATGTTGGCTGGATAAATTTTGGTTCAGCAACATGTTCAAAAATCTCTAAAATCACCTTGCCATGGCTAAATGCCTCTGGGATAGCAAGGCCTATTCCCTTTGCAAAGGCTAATGCATTCTTCTTATCAGTAAATACTCCCTCATCTGCCTTGCTGTATTTCAATATTGCGTCTTTTACGCTAATCCTCTGCCAGGGCGGGGTTAAATCAATCTTTTCTCCCTGGTATTCTATATTAAATGTCCCACAGACCTCTTTTGCAATAAAGGCAACCATCTCTTCAGTCATAGACATAAGGTCTTCAAAGGTGGCATAGGCAAGGTAGAATTCCAGCATAGTAAATTCTGGATTATGCTGGGTTGAGATGCCTTCGTTTCTGAAATTTCTGTTTATCTCATAGACGCGCTCAAAACCCCCGATAACAAGTCTTTTAAGATAAAGCTCAGGCGCAATCCTTAAGAATAAATCTATATCAAGGGCATTATGGTGAGTTATAAAAGGTCTGGCAGCAGCGCCTCCAGGTATTGATTGCATCATCGGCGTTTCTACTTCAACGAAATCCTTTTTATTAAGAAAATCACGTATAAGCTGGATTATCTTAGTTCTTTTGATAAATACATCCCTTACCTCAGGATTTACTATAAGGTCTAAGTAGCGCTGCCTGTAACGCATCTCTACATCAGTGAGCCCATGCCATTTTTCAGGTAAAGGCATCAATGATTTAGCAAGCAGCCTGATAATCTTTGCCTCTATGGTAAGCTCATTAGTCTTTGTGCGAAAGACCCTCCCTTCCACACCTATAATATCACTAATATCAAAGTTCCTGAATATCTTGTATGCATCCTCGCCAATGAGGTCCTTTCTTACATAAATCTGGAGCTTACCTGTCCTATCCTGGATGTGCAGAAAGGATGCCTTGCCAAAATCCCTGAATGCGATTATCCTGCCAGCAAGCCTTGCTGTTTCATTTCTGGCCTCAAGCCCTTCCTTATCAAATCCATTACAACGGTCTATTACCCCTTTTGCAGTATCCCTTACCACAAAATCATTAGGAAAAGGGTTTACGCCCATTCTGCGCAATTCTTCAAGTTTGTGACGTCTCTGTTGAACTTCACTAAGTTTTTCTTCCATTTTCTTCCTTTTTCAATTCAAATTTTAAGCGAATAGCTTATCTTAAGTGAATATTGATAGTCAAGACTAAATGACAGGATTTTTTGAAGGGTTTTCTGGAACTAATAAAGGAAATACAATACCTATCCCTATTTTGCTACAACAGCCTCAAAGTTTTCTCCAGCCTTGACCCATCATATTTGACTGGAAGCATTGCTTCTGATACAATTTTTCCATGAACATATCTATAGATACGGCCTTGGCTAAAATCAATTTATTGCAGGAAAACCTTGAAAAGATAATTAAAGGGAAACCAGAAATTATCAGACATGCCATAGCGACCCTTCTTGCCCGAGGACATCTGCTCATAGAAGATGTGCCCGGTGTCGGCAAAACGACCCTTGCCCATGCGTTAGCAAGGTCAATAAATTGCAGTTTTCAAAGGATACAATTTACGAGCGATCTTCTTCCCTCAGACATAATCGGCGTTACGATTTACAATCAGGAAAAGCATGCCTTTGAATTTAAGCCAGGACCTATATTTGCAGATATTATCCTGGCTGATGAGATAAATCGCACCACTCCAAAAACGCAGAGTGCGCTACTGGAGGCAATGAATGACCGTCAGGTTTCAGTTGATAGGAAAACTCATCCACTGCCTGAACCTTTTATGGTAATTGCTACACAAAACCCGCTTGAATATGAAGGAACTTATCCCCTTCCTGAATCGCAACTTGATAGATTCATGATGAGGATACGGATTGGCTACCCAAACAGCGAAGCCGAAAAAGAGATACTCTTATCTTCATCTGATGACCTTCAACCGCAGAATCTAAATCCAGTCTTATCCACTGAAGAGATTATATATTTTCAAAAAGTAGTAGATACGATAAAGGTGGACAACGACCTTGTTAAATACATTCTATCTATTATAAATGCAACCAGGAAATCTGACAAACTGCGATTAGGTGTAAGCACCCGTGGCGCTATATCATTATACCGTGCTGCACAGGCGTTTGCCTTGCTACGGGGAAGGGAATTTTGCATCCCTGATGACATAAAAATGTTGTCAGTACCTGTTTTTAGCCATCGGGTAATTACCACCCAGAGCGGAGAAGGCGCATTGGATGATGCAGAAGTTATTATCCAGGAGATCGTTGATAGCATTGAAGTGCCTATGTAACGACAGGCAAGAGGCAATGGGCAATAGGCGATAGAAAAAAACCAGTTACGCCCATAGCCTATTGCCTATAGCCTATAGTCTTAATCATATGAATATCCATCTAACCTTATCCGCCCCCCTGCCCTGGCTTACAGCGATTGCAAAGATTCTATCCAGAAAAAAACAGACTGGAAAAGGAAAAACGAGCCTGTTTGTCTTTCCAAGGACATTATCTTTTACCAAGGAAGGCAGGAGATTTATTGCAATCCTGTTTGTCATAGGTATTGCCGCCATCAATACGGGGAATAATCTCCTCTACCTTGTTGTGGCAATGATGTTGTCTCTAATCGTGATATCCGGGATACTTTCAGAATCGACCCTGAGAAATATAGAAATATGCAGAACTATGCCGCTCCATATATTTGCAGATACTCCTGCCCTGGTTAGGTGGACCATCTTGAATATGAAAAGTTTAGTTCCATCTTTTTCTATTACAATTGAAGAACTACCTAATAAGAAGCTTACCGCTGAAGCAGGATATATACTAAAATTACCTTCTCAAACTCATTTGACTCAAACCAAATCCTATGTCTTTCGTAAAAGAGGATGGCACCAAATAGATGGTTTTAAAATTAATACCCGCTTTCCATTCGGCTTTTTTCTAAAGGGAAGAAGGCTGTATGCGCCACTTAACATACTTGTATATCCTAAATTAAAGCATTTTATAGACACTGCCGAATCAAGCCATGGAAAAATGGGAGATACGATAACAAAGGCAAAAGGACAAGGCGCTCAACTTTACAATATACGCGATTATACACTTGATGATGATTCACGTCTCATCCATTGGAAGTCATCTGCCAAGACCTTGAGATTAATGGCAAAAGAATTTGAGAAGGAAAAAAAGAAACTCGTAAAGATTATATTTTACAATACACTGCTTGAATTGCCAGGCTATGAAGAAAAATTTGAAGATATGGTAGAAAAGGCGGCCGGACTTGCTGATTATTTTATAAATTCGGGTTTTAAAGTCAGTTTTAAAAGTCTGAGCGCAGAACTTCCTCCTAAATCAGGCAGGGAGCAGCTTTATCGGATATTAAGAGAGCTTGCGCTGATCGAGCCTGTTGTGGCTGACAAAAATATCCCTCTGGATATTAAGGTTTTAAAACAATGAGATTTTCAACTTACTTTATCATAATTTCGTATCTCATGGTGGGCGCCGGATTTGTTGCAGGTATATTAACCGAGACAATAAATACGACATTTCTTATAGCAATAGGCGGCATTATTATCGTAAACCTTTTTCTTACAATTAAAGGTAAAATATTGGATATATCTAAGGTTTTATGGAATATAATTGCTGTTATAATTTTGGTTGTGAGTATCATGGATTATATTTTTATTTCACAATCACTCATAGAAGTATCTGCCCGCTTTCTCACCATATTGATGGTTGTAAAACTCTTTGACCTTAAGACAAACAGGGATTATACTATTCTTTACATACTGACATTTTTTCAACTCCTATCAGCTTCTGCCTCAACCGTTAACCTTTCATTCCTCTTTGTTCTGGCGCTTTATATCTTAACCGGCATATGGGCATTAACCATATTTACCCTGAAGAAAGACTGGGAGGAGAAATCTGTTCCTCATAGAGAGCTCGAAAAAAATATCCTTACCCCCTATTTTTTCCTCACCACCACAGGCATAGCCATCTTATCGCTTATTATTACGCTCTCCTTATTTTTTATTATACCGAGGATTGGAGTCGGGTTTTTTCCAAAAAAGACCGCAGATGTTTTAAAGGTATCAGGGTTTTCTGAAGAGATAGACCTTGGAGAGCTTGGACCAATAAAACTTGACCCAACAATAGTTATGAGAGTAGAACTACCAGGCCATAAGGGCATGGCAATACCAAACCTTTATTTTAGAGGAATATCGTTTGATAGTTATGATGGTAGTAGGTGGCTGCAAACAATAAAAGAGACAATTCCCTTGAAGAGAGACAGGAACGGAATATTTAATATTCCTGCTGGCTCAGCCATGGGAAAAATGGCATATACAAACGAACAGTTGCTAAAGCAAGTAATTCTCCTTGAACCAATTGACACAAACGTTATTTTTGCGGCATCATATGGAATAGGGGTTAGCGATAATTTGCAAAATATCATAGCTGATGCAACAGGCTCGTTTTATTTGCCGGCCCCATCATATTCGAGATTAGAATATTCTGCATATTCTGTTGTTCCCTCTCCCCCTCAAAAAATTCATATAGAGTTAAACAAGTCTGAGGATGCTAAACTTAAATATCTTGCCTTATCAATAGATTCTGGAAAGCTCAAGACATTGGCAGAAGAGATTGTTTCTGGGAAAAAAGGCCCTCTTGATAAGGCGGTTGCGATAGAAGAGTATCTTAAAAAAAATTATGGGTATACACTGAATCCTCGAAAGGGTGATGGGATAAATCCAATTGAAGATTTTCTCTTTTATACAAAAGAAGGCTATTGTGAACAGTATGCTACAGCAATGGCAATTATGCTGAGGACTGTTGGCATACCAAGCAGACTGGTGACAGGTTTCCTTCCCGGGGAATGGAACAGATTCGGAAATTATCTGATCATCCGTCAGAGGGATGCCCATTCATGGGTGGAGGCCTACATAAAAGGCTCTTACTGGGTTATGTTTGATCCAACACCGTCCGCAGAGGCAGCCGGAATAATGCCGGCACCGACCTCTTTTCTCAATCTGTATCTTGATTCGCTCAGATGGCGTTGGAACAGATATATCATAAATTATTCATTTACTGACCAGATGAGGCTGATGAAGACCATTGAAACAAGAAGCTTCGCCTTGTTGTCTATTTTAAAGCAAAAATCTTCAAAGCAAGTGATTGGTAAAGAGGGAAAAAGAACAGCTTTTATAATAGCTGTAATATTAATTTCGTCGGGTTTGTTTATATTTGTATTTAAACAGATTCAAAAATCAAGTGTTACAAATAGATGGCCTCTGGCGCCGCAATTTTATAAGGATATGCTAAAGCTTTTAGCTAAAAAGGGAAAGGGCAAAAAAGAAAGCGACACACCATTTGAGTTTGCAAATACTATTGTAATTCCTGAAGTAAATACAGTCACATGGTTTTATTATAATACGAGATTTGGCAACCATGCGCTCACATCTGATGAACGGGAAAAAATAGCAGATTGTTTGAAGAACATAAAAAGTAAAAAGGTATAGCGACTTTATTTTTTTATAAAAAGCGCAACAGCTTTTATAAATTTTTTCATTTCAATTGGTTTTGCTATATAGCCATCAAAACCTTCAGCAAGTATCTTTTCCTCATCTCCTTTCATGGCAGAAGCGGTAATAGCTACAATAGGGATATCTTTACCTGGGGAATTAGATTTAAGTATTTTCGTAGCTGTTACACCGTCCATCTCAGGTAAATTTAAGTCCATCAGAATAAGGTCGGGCATCTCCTCAGAAACCCTTTTAATTGCATCGTGACCGTTATATGCTTCAATTACTTCGAAACCATTGACAGCCAGAATTTCTTTTATAAGAATCATGTTCATAGGGTTATCTTCAACAACCAAGACCTTCTTTTTAGGGTTCTGCATCATAGTTCATCCTTCTTCTTTATATATGGTAACCCTATTTCCTCCATTTTGAAAGGCAGTTTTTGTTATTTTACTTAAATTAGCTAAAAGCTCATCCGCTTCTCTTGCATCAGATGGAAAGGCGGCAACGCCAATACTTACAGTTATCCTTTCGCCGCCCTTAGCATCAGCTGCTGGAAACAGATGATTTTCCACGCGTATCCTAAGTTTTTCGGCAACGGCCGCTGATGCATCCTTCGTAATATTAGGTAAAATAACAAGAAATTCATCTCCGCCATATCTAACAAGGCAGTCAGCTTTCCTAATATTATTCTCCAATAGTTTTGCAAGGTGTATAAGAACTTCATTGCCCAGGAGGGTGCCGTTTTTAGAATTATATGCCTGAAATCTATCCACATCTATCATTAACAGAGAGAATGGCAGACCGTATCTTTTACTCCGTGCAATTTCTTGCACGAGTAAGTAACTAAAATACTTATAGTTAAACACCCTTGTTAAGGGGTCAATCATCCGCGCCCTTAATGGATATGCCATTTCAAGTTTTCGTATTTCATTTAAAAGATTATTGCGTGTGAAGCTTGCCTTTTTCAGTATATTGGTTATGTTGTCTCCAAGTTTTATTTTATCATCAACAGTAATATCCTTTGCAGTGAAAATTATAATCGGAATATCTTTGGCAGCCGGATGAGCCTTTAACTTCTCTACAACGTCAAAACCGCTTATACGCGGCATCATCAAGTCAAGGATTATTAAATCAGGATCCCTCTCTATTGCCAGGCGAACACCATCCTCGCCATTTGAAGCCTTGAGTACGCCAAAACCCTCCTTTTCCAGAATATCTCCCAGCAATTCCAGCGCCTGAGGTTCGTCATCAATTGCAAGGATACTGAAAGGGTGCCTCTTAACCTTTGACATGAAGCTTAACTTATTAAGGGTATAAAGAAGCTTGTCTTTGCTAATAGGTTTTACCAAGTAATCTACAGCGCCGAGGCTAAAACCAAGTTCTTCATTGTTTGAAGACGATACTATTATGACAGGAGTTTCCGAAGTTTCTTGGGATATCTTTAATTCTTTAAGCACATCCCAACCATCCTTCTTTTGAAGTTTTATCCCAATAATAATCGCAAATGGTTTAAGTACCCGAGCCTTCCCCAAAACATCTATGCCATCAGACGCAAGCTCAACGGTATAACCGTGTTGTTCAAGATATACTTTTATTAATTCATTCAGATTTTCGCTTTCACAAGCTATTAAAATAGTGCTCGGTAGTAGAGGCTCAGAACCCTGTAATGGCAGCATCGCGGTTGAAAGCTGTGTCATATTTGAAGTAACAAGCTTCTGCTCTTCAGTCCCCTGGGGAATAGCGAAACTAAAGGTCGCGCCTCTGCTGTATTCGCTATCTACCCATATTCTTCCATTGTGAAGTTCAATAAGCTTTTTAGTCAGCGACAGACCAAGACCGGTACCGCCATATTCTCTTGTTATTGAAGGATCAAGTTGTTCAAATTCTTTAAATATCCTTGGAATATCTTCATTTTTTATACCAATGCCTGTATCCTTAATAGAGAAATAAAAGACCTTCTCTATAATTGTACCCCGCGGTTCTTCTACAATATCCCAATCAATGTTTATCTTGCCATCCTCTTTATTGAATTTTATGGCATTAGAAATTAGATTGAGCATTATCTGTTTTAATTTCGGCTTGTCCATCTTGATGACAGGAGATACTGGCGTAATTTTGCAATCCATGTCAATGCCTTTTTTATGGGCCAATGGTTTAGTGCTCGCTAAAACCTCTGCGAGCGCATCAGCAAGAGGAAACTCTTCTATGTGCAATTCCAGCTTGCCGGCCTCTATCTTTGATAAATCAAGTATATTATTGATAAGGTGCAGAAGGTGATTGCCGCTCGAATGAATATAATTAACATATTGATTCTGCTTGTCATTGAGTTCGCCAAATGTCCTCTCTATAAGGAGTTCAGAAAAGCCCATAATAGAGTTAAGCGGGGTCCTTAGTTCATGGCTAACGTTGGCAAGAAACTGGGACTTCATCTTGTTTGCCTTAATAAGCTCCTCATTTAATATTTCCATCTCATGCTTTTTTCGTTGAAGCTCCTCATTGGCTGTCCTTATTGTTTCTGTTCTTTCCGCAACCTTTTTTTCAAGAGTACTATATGATTGCTCCAGATTTTCTGCCATCTTATTGAATTCCTCAGAGAGATCCCCTATCTCATCCTTTGATACAATAGAAACTCTTTCCCTCAAATCGCCATCTGCTATTTTTCGAGCGGAACCTTCCAATGCCTCTATTGGTTTCACAATTGAACGTGTTAAGATAGACCATAACCATATCGAAAATATTATGGCAAAGGCAGTTAAACCAACAGTCATCCACTTTATCATTTGAGAGAACTCTCCTACCTTCAAATACGCATTATGAGCTGAACCCTTTTCCTCAGTTAGAAGCACTTGCAGAATATCCATAGCTTGCTTAAATCTTGTCGCCCCATCACTTTGCAGCACAGTTACTGCCCTTTTAATATTTCCTTCGTTCGAAATCTTAATTGTACCGGTTAATAAGGCATGATAATTGGTCCAGGCTTTTTTAAACGGTGAGTAAAATTCAGCCTCACCCTCACTTACTTTCTCATGCTTTAAATGCTCCAAAAGCAATCTTTGTATTTTTTCATCATGGGCTAATATAGAGCGTTCCAGATATTGTTTAGATATTGCATCAGTTATCGTTATATATAGATGTATCTCCTGACGAGCTGTTAGCATTTCCCGGTCTATTGAAGCGAGCGTGTCCTGCCTCACAAAAAAATCAGTATAGAGTCCTGCAGCGACCTTGGTAATCTGAAGGGCATTATAAAGCCCAACTATACCGCCTATCATCATCATTGAAAGGAGGGTTATAAATACAACAGCAATTTTCCTTGATATTTTATATTGATAGAATACTTTCAACATACTCCACCTACTTTTGAATTCTCACATTTATAAAAACCGTTTGTAATACTGCACACCATCCCCTTAGTCCCCTCCCCTCAAGACTGTGTCATAATCCTCTTTTGTCATTGCGAGCTACCGAAGGGAGCTTGGCAATCTCTTGTTTTTCAATAAGTTGCAGATTGCTTCGCTTCGCTCGCAAAGACAGCTTTTTGAGTTTTTCAGCATCCTGTTAAAGGGTTTAAGAGCGAACCCTCAGATAAACCCAATGCATTAGGGTTGGGTGTAACGGGGTTCACGCATTATTACCATATTTGTTATTGAACCATCATTATCAAGTATGGGGAACATTTTTATCTTTAATTTCTTTGGCTTACCTGCCACCTGTATATGCAAGACCTTTGATATATCATATTCAATTTCCATGTCCACTGATTCACCGCGCAAAACTTTATTTACTGTGGACATATAGCCCCCTTCTTCCAGAACATTATCCTTAAATATATTATATCTACCAACAATCCTCGCCTCGTCCTGTATTCCAAAAAGTCGTTTGTAGGCAGAGTTTATCATTATGCAGAGCCCATTTTTATCAAAAACCTCTACGCTTATTGGGGATTGATGTATTAGTTTCTCCATGAATTGTTTGCTTTTACGCTCCTTTTGAAAAAGATTTATATTTTCCAGAGCAATAGCCACTTCGCCTGCAACCGCTTCGGCAAACATACAGTGTCCTTTTACAACACTGTCGTCTTCATTACAGACAAGGTTTATTACTCCAATGATATTATTTACATAAGTAATTGGTATAATACATAATGACTTGGCGCCAATATCCTCTAAAAATGTTCTAAACTTATAATTGATATCCTTCACATTTACAAAAATATATCCGTTGCCTCTCATCGTCTGACCCATTGTTATATCTTCGAGGGCAAGCTCTTTAAACTCTCTTAAAAATGAATCAGGCAACCCCCTATGCGCTTTTAAAATTAGTCTTTGTCCCTTATTATTTGAATTTCGAGGTTCACTTATATACATCCACCCTGCGGAAGCCGCAGATATCAATAACAACTCATTCATCGCAATGTTCAGTATCTCATCATGCGAGAATGTGCGACCTATGGAGTTTGCTATCTTGTTCAATGAGACAAGCTCTCTCGTCTTTGTCTCTAACTCTCTTGTTTTGTCTGAAATCTTTTTTTCAAGCATAGTGTGCGCTTCATTAACGGCATCCGCCATATTATTGAGTGTATTTGCTAAAATGCCTACTTCATCATTAGTAACGGCTTTAAATCTAACACTTAGATCACCACCCCTTATCTTCATCGCAGTAGCTGCCATGTCTTTTATAGGTTTTATAACCATATAATAAAATATGTATAAACCTACAAGGGCTATAAACACTGATAATAGAAGGCCCTTGATAACCATGAGATGAATGTTTAAGCTAACCTTAGCCCTCTTGTCTGCTATAAATTTCCCTATTCTGTCTAATTGCTCTTTAATGAGAAAGGTTTTGAGGTCTATATCATTGTGAATGAGAAAGGCATTCTCTTTTGAAATAGTTGCAGTAATAAGCGCGGTTTTTTCTTTAACAAAATTCCAGTCGCTGATAATAGCTTTATAATCTGTATACATCATGGGGTCGTCCATGATGCTCTCTATATCAGATAATCCCTTTAGAGAACCTATCTGCTTATCTATTGAATCAGCCTTATCATAAATTCCCTCAGTTCCATCTACACCCTCATAATACCCTCCTATCACATATATATCCAATACATATTCCATTTCCAGAATATTATTTTTTATAGAATTGAGGGTATGATTTATCTCTGCGTATCTATTAAATCCTTTAATGCCATAAAGAAAAAGCCATGAATCCAGGGCGGCCAGAATAAAAAAGATGGATACAAATATTAAAAGTTTCTGAGTTAGAGTAATGCCTTTTTTCATTAAGACCATCTTCATATAACAAATGTAATAAGTATCCTCCGGCAAAGCCGGAGGTTTTATGATTGCTGCCCCCTCAAAGGGGGCTAATCGCAATCTGTTAAAATCAAAACCATCGAATCGTCATTCCCGCAGAGCCTGCCCTCGAATGTATCTATCGGGGGTATTTAGCGGGAATCCATATTTTATGACTGGATGCCTCCCCGAATGTTTCTATCGGGGATAGAACCATTCGGGCATGACAACAGGGAGAACCAAAATATTTATAGCGGAACAAAGCACAATCCTGTAAATGTCAAACTCTGCGAGTCCCCCAGCAAAGCTGGGGTTTACCTATTGTTAAATTAAATTTGCGCTATAATACCTTTATAAAATTAATTTTGCAAGGTATTGGCATCATCTATCAATCGAGGTCGGCCCATGTTTTGCCAATTTTCATGTCAACTCGTATTGGGACCGCCAATTCGCTCACACCTTCCATTTCCTCCTTCACAAGTCTCTTAACTATTTCTGTTTCATCTGTTGGACATTCAAATATAAGTTCATCGTGTACTTGGAGAAGCATCTTTGAATAAAGCCTTTCGCTTTTTAATCTTTTAGAAATATTTCTCATAGCTATTTTTATCATATCTGCTGCTGTCCCCTGAATAGGTGTGTTTATCGCCATCCTTTCACCCAGTCGTCTTATTTGTTCACTTTCACTCCTTATCTCAGGAATATATCTGCGTCTTCCAAAAAGAGTAGTGACATATCCATTTTCAATAGCTTCATTGATTGTCTTATCAATAAATGCCTTAACCTCTTTATAGTGAAGAAAGTAATTATCAATATAGCTTCTTGCCTCATCCTGTGAAATACCAAGTGCTGCTGATAGGCCATATGCGCCCATTCCATAGATAATGCCAAAATTTATTGCCTTTGCCCTTCTCCGCATTTCGGCAGTAATAAGCTCTGGCGCAAGACCAAAGACCTCTGACGCTGTCTGTGTATGTATATCTTTGTCATTTTTAAATGCGTCTATCAGGAGATGATCTCCGGAAAGATGGGCAACAATTCTGAGTTCTATCTGCGAATAATCGGCAGATAAAAATAAACATTTTTTATCAGCAACAAAAGCCTGCCGTATCCTTTTCCCAAGCTCTGTCTTTATAGGGATATTCTGCAGATTCGGCTCTGAACTTGAAAGCCTGCCGGTTGCCGCAACGGTTTGATTTAAAGATGTGTGCACACGATGGGTAAGAGGATTTATAAGCTCTAACAGGGCATCCACATAGGTAGATTTCAGTTTTGAAAGCTCCCTGAAATTTAAAACTGCATTAGGAAGCTCATGCTGGACAGCAAGTATCCTTAAGACTTCTTCATCAGTAGAAAAACCGGTTTTTGTCTTCTTAACTGGCTTTAGTTTTAGTTTTTCAAATAAAATCTCCGATAGTTGTTTGGGCGAATTAATATTAAACTCGGCGCCTGCAATCGCATATATCTCTTTCTTAGTATTGAAAATCTGGTCTTCTAATTCTTTGGAAAAATGAATAAGGCATTCATTGTCAATCTTTATGCCACTCAGCTCCATTTCCGCCAAAACCTCAGCTAAAGGCATCTCAATCCCATTGAAGAGTTTTAAGAGGCCAGCGCTCTCCAGTTGTGGCAAGAATCTTCCTGAGAGTTGATATGCTGCATCCACTTCACTGCAAAATATATCGCATGCTGTATTAATATCAATATCTTTATATGAAGATATCTTAGAAGACGGTATTCGATAATCTAATTCTTCATATGCTATATCTGCAATACCTTTGTTCGACCGCGCTGGATTGAGGAGATATGCCGCAATGCCCGTATCAGCAACTACCCCCTTCATCTGAATATTATTCAGTTTAAAGAACATGTAAACTTTTTTTATGTCATCGGATATCTTTCTTATGCTTTCTGTCTCAATAACAGCCTGGATAGCTTTAACTACAGATCTCTTATCAAGCTGTTGAGAAACACCGAGGTAACTGTGACCTATCGGGATATAATAGGCCTCATGTGGTTTAATACAAATGGCAATTCCAGTTACATTGTCAGACATTGCCTTTTCAACCTTAACAGAAATTGCCATTTCCATTGTATTCTGCATCTTAGAAATAAGTGTATTAAGAGCATTAATATCAGTAATAGAAGTATAACGGCCTTTGTTTGAGGCATCATTGGGAATTATCTCTTTTAATAATTTCGTGAATTCAAGCTCCATGAGTAATTCCTTTAATCTTGGATAATCCGGTGACGAAGTTATAAGGTCATCAAACTTATATTCTATAGGCACATTGGTGTCTATTAAAGCAAGCCTCTTGGAAAGTATTGCATCCTCTGCATGAGCCTCCAGCCTTTCCTTAATCCTTTTATCCTTAACATCCTCAACATTCTGTAAGATATTTTCAATTGTTCCAAATTGATGGATAAGTTTTATTGCGGTCTTTTCCCCAATGCCTTTAACACCTGGTATATTGTCAGATGTATCGCCTGCAAGCCCCATAATCTCCACTACACGATCTGGCTCTACCCCAAATCTTTCCATTACATCTTTTTTGTCAAATTTCTTATCTTTCATGGTATCAACGATGGTCGTATTATCGTCAATTAGCTGCAGCATGTCCTTATCTGCGGCAATTATTATGACTTCTAAGCCCCTTTCCTTCATATGCTTTGATATCGTGCCAATGATGTCATCAGCCTCATAGCCTTCTAATTCAAGACAAGGGATATTGAATGCCTTTACAATCTCTTTTATATACGGTATTTGCGGTTTAAGATTATCCGGCATTTCCGGTCTATGTGCCTTATACTCTTCATAGAGCTTATGCCGGAAAGAAGGCCCTTTGACATCAAAGGCAACAGCGATATGGTCTGTCTTGAAATCTTTTATGACCTTTAACAGCATCTGAGCAAAACCGTATATAGCATTGGTAGGAAGTCCTTTTGAATTTGAGAGGTGTGGAATAGCGTAAAACGCCCTGTAAATATAAGAGGTGCCATCTATAAGGAGAAGCTGTTTTTTCATAACACAGATTACACGGATTTAGAAAATACGATTACACAGAAATACCATTGCGAATGAAATAAAGCCGAAGTTGCGAGCGTAGCGAAGCAAACCCAATCTTTATCATGACGAGATTGCCACGCCCTTCGGGCTGGCAACGATGTCTGTGTAATCTAACTTTATAATCTGTGTAATCATACCTTTTACAAACAAAGCTCAAATGCGTTTTTTATCAGTTCTATCTCTGAATTACTTCCTTTTATATTTATTCCCACTACGTCAAATCTCGCCGAATAATTCGTTAGTCTCTTTTGAGAGATATATGCTAAAGCCGTCTTAGAAACCTGCCTTTGTTTCCGCGAGTCTACAGCCTGTGTTGGCGAACCGAATCTATTACTTGTTTTTGTCTTTACCTCTATAAATGCAACAGTCTTTCCATCCTGCGCAATAATATCTATCTCACCGTATCTGCATCGAAAATTGCTTTCTATAATCCTGTAACCATTTTTTTTTAAAAAGCTGATGGCCAGTGTCTCTCCCCTTTTGCCTATATCAATTCGTATATTTGTCATTTATCGACAGTAGTGTCCGGTTAAAACAACATAGTTTGCAACCTGAATACGCTGAAAAAGCCATGAAAATTGTCATAAACGTCATTCCCGAGGCCTTTATCGGGAATCCAGTGTCTTTAAAAGATGCCGGAAACCACCTGGATTCCCGCTCCCTGCTTAAAACATGCTGGGACAAGCTTCGCGGGAATGACGGATTCGACTTGATGCCGTAGAATCAGGTTGTTTCAAGGGATTCAACTTTTTTAATTTAACCGGACACTACTGATGTATCGATACGATTCATTGTAAACCCTGTTAGAAATTCTTTGACCTTTAAACGGGATAAAGAAATCCTTTTCCCGCCCCTATTTCAAATATTCCTTAACACCCTTAAAACATT